>Ga0255770_10000602_pt1 | contig 33575 bp, 28 predicted proteins | sample 071ome_22_FD_179968 | JGI IMG/M metagenome (GOLD analysis project Ga0255770, IMG submission 179968) | Coastal salt marsh microbial communities from the Groves Creek Marsh, Skidaway Island, Georgia - 071404AT metaG (version 2) | ecosystem: Environmental > Aquatic > Marine > Intertidal zone >...
AGTTGTATTATATTTTTGTACTTCATCCCAAAAAGAGGAAGCAGAAAACTTTCTTTTGATAAATGTTGATGCTCCTGCTTGAATAACTGCGCATATACCTAACATCAAGCCAGTTGAATGATATAGAGGTAAGCTATTATGCATACAGTCTGTTTCATTTATTCTATAACCAGCCATTTTAATGTTCACCGAAGCTGCCATGAGTTTTTGATTTGGGCAAATCGCTGCCTTTGGAACACCTGTAGTTCCTGAGGTAAAAATATAGCACGCAACATCTTTTACCCTTACCGCATCTGTTTCCTTTAAATTTTGATCATCAGCAAGATCTAATTGAGCTTTAAGATCAATTGCCCAATCTGGCAAAGAGTATTGCTCAGTATCTTCAGCCCATAAAAAATCTTCTTGCTTTGTAATGTTAATTTGATTTAAAACATCCTCTAGAGGATTGGCACGTTCCGCTCCCACAATGCATTTAACAGCATCTGAGGAGTTAATACAATGAACCAATGGGTCACCCGTTAGACTGGTATTAATTAATACAGCTATTGCACCAATTTTATTCAAAGCCAACAATGAAATGAGAAAACTAGGTCGATTTTCCATAAATAAAATCACTCTATCGCCATGTTTTACACCCGTTGTAACAAGATACCTCGCCAAGCTATTAGCTGCTTTATTGGTATGATCATAAGTCCACATTTCATCTTCAAAATACAAAAAAGGTCTTTCAGAGAATTGCTCTGTTGTGGCTTGAAACATATGAGCCAATGAACCAGGGTCTTCAGGATCTGGAAACTTATAACGCATAACTGGAATCAGGTATCTCAGTTCACCTAAGACTCTAAAAAACTCTATAACTTTTTTAAACAAAATATTCCCCTAAATCAAAATTTACTTTTAGATCAAAAGTAGTTCATGGATTCTATCAAATAACGTCATCATAAAAAATCTTTATCCCAAAATACCAAGAATCTAGTTTTTGAAATTTGTTTATTAGAAAAGAAAGAAACCTTAAGCTTCATCATTATCTTTAAATTTTGTCATTTCACCCTTTTTATTGATCGCCCAGCTCCCAGTAGACCTTTTAACTTGCTCTCTTGAAGCAATAGCTCTTGCAAAAGGTTGCGTTTCAGGATCAGACTCAAAAAATTCAAAATAGTATGTAATTAATTCTCCTAAAACTGTTTCATGAAAAATAATATTATCCACATAACCAGCGTTGTAATTACCGGGTTGTGCAGTTAGAGATTCTCCATAGAATGCTTTTAAATCCTCCAAAGCAAACTTTAACCAAGCCATATCTTTTGGAGTTAGGGTTTCTGGATCATCAATCCATGCTGTAAGACCTTTTACAATTCTCATAATAGTAGATTTAGAGGCGCCGACCGTAGTTCTGTTGCGCCTTTTAAGGCTTAAATCATACCAAGTCATCATTGAAGAGACCTCAGAGTGCAATCTTCCATACCATGAATTATCATCGGTATGCTTTTTAAAACTTATTGGGCAAGCTGGTGGTGGAATATTGTTATTCTCATCTAACTCCAATAAACAATCATCGAGAATTGGACCTTTCTGTTGTGTCAACAACTCTAAGGATTGTAGAATTACTTTTTTTTGAAACTTTTCATCATTAGGTTTACCTAAAGGCCTGCCCAAAGGGAAACTAACCCAAAGAAGCCTTGGCGGCTTCATTGATTCAGCAATTTCTCTTACCAATGTTATGCCTGTTGTTTGAATACCCTCAGACTCTAAATAATAAGATATTCCACAAACTGATCTTGAGCAGTTTGGACATACCGGAAGTATAAAAACAGCATCTACATCATCTTGTTTTAAAATTTTTGCAAGTGATCTAACTGACTTCTCATATGCATCTGGAAGAAGGCCTGCTCCCATAAAACTATAGTTAATTGATGCCAACGAACCTATAAAACCCTCATCTTCTAGCTCCTTAAATCTATCAATGGGAAATACAATATTTAAGTCTTCTTGAAACCCAGTTCTATCAAAGTTAACGGAGCTATGTGTCATAAGAAGGTTTTTGCTCTCTGTTTCAGTAGGAATGGCTCTGAAACTTGCATCTGCAAAATTAAAATTCTCTTCATTGCGATAATTGAGACCTGCTGTCGTGATAATGGCAATTTTCTTCTTATTCAGTCTTTTGTTATTAATAACCCACGGAAGGGGACCCAATGGAGGCAAAAGCTTGCTTAATAAGTGCTCTTGTTCGTAGATGGGTAAATCTTTCAACCTAACCATGATTGTTATCCTTATTGTATGCATTGAGCTCATTGAGTTGAAATGCAGATTTTTTGAATCCAGGAATAAAAAAAGGAAGTATTGCAAGCACCACTAGACCTAGACCAATCAATACAGCATCTTGAAAACTGAAATTTAATGCCGCAGCACCTAAAACAGAATAAAACCCAGATCTTATGGGGGCTGCAAAAAAAATTGCCAAAAAGAATTTAAAAATAGGTATGCCCAATAACCCTCCGGCAAGATTTATTGGTGTTTGTGGGCCGATTGGATGAGCCGTGATCAAAAAAACTGGTAAAGCTCCGTAAACTCGGATACGTTCTTCTATACTATTTAAGCTTCCTTGTAATTTTGATCGCATCCACTCAGCGCCAAAAATTTTAGCTATGTAAAATTGCATTAATGCGGAAGCGATTAACCCTAAGGCCCCTAAAATAGTCCCCCCAATCAATCCAAAGATTAATCCTCCTATTATTAAAACGCTGTGGGAACTGAGCCCAATAAAAATTCTAAAAGTAACGAGTAGAAAAAAAATTATTGATGCGCTTCTTTCATAAGTCTCTATCCAATTTTGCAAGCTCTTGAGACTTTCAGAATTAAATGAAAGACCTAATTGATCTTGAATAAAAGAGCCAAGTGAATAAGCAAATATTAAAACAAGGACTACTCCGAAAGATTTATAAAGCATGTCTATCTATCAATAAGGTTAAAGAATAAGATTTGTTTTTTGAAATCACCTTTAGACTTGGGTTTAAAAAAATGGCCTCTAAATTTAGAGGCCATTTAAGGATCTTTGATGAATTTAAGAAACTTGTTGAGGGGAAGAATCTCTCATCCAAAATCCTAGGGATCTTCTCTAAAAGTTATATCTCAAACTCATACCAACTGTTTTTGGAAACGCTGGATGGATAGCTTGTGTGCCTCCTAATAAAGCATTAGGAGCTTGTATGAGAAATGGATCATTTTCATCTGTTAAGTTTTTAATAAAGTAGGCAAAGTCCCAGGTGTCATTTGACCATCCGATTCTTGCATTTATATTTTTACGAGTTATGGGAGGCTCTGCATTACGTGTAGTAGTGTTTTCATGATCGCCTTCATATGCATAATCTACTCTGGTGTAATATCTTCCATTGCCAATAGGCATAGCATGAATAACAGATGCATTCTTTCCTTCATCGCTGGTGCGTCTCAGCCCAGCCCCCTCTATTTGACTTCCACCATCATCTAAACTCATCATTCCTAGGCTTACAGTCAACGTTGGATGCAATCTTGCTTTAACATTCACTTCAAAGCCACTTCGCTCAGCATCTTCAAGCGCATTACCGACAATGGTGCCTACACCATTATCAACCTGTCGTGTAAATTGACGATTTTTAAGATCCATATCGAAATAAGTTGCGTTAAAAATTAGCCTATTATCAGCAAGAGACATCCTTGTTCCGATTTCATAGCTAAAAGCCTCTTCTTCCTTAAACTCTCTTTCTGCTTTATTGACACCCCCTGAGGTGTTAAATCCTCCAGATTTAAAGGCTGTTCCAGCAGTTGCATAAACAGATATTGCATCTGAAAGATCTTTTTGAATGTTTGCACTCCAAGTAAAGGCTGTGTCTTCTCTGTCATAGTCAGCATCAATCGCCCCATGAAATCCTCCTAGCGGCCATGGTGCTCTGCCAGCATTTACAAGCGGAGATAGGGTGTTATGAACTGCATATAAACCTGCAGTCTTCTCTTCGGTGCCATATCTCAGGCCAATTGTGGTTCTAAGGGTATCGCTGTGATGCAAAGTATATTGACCAAAAAATGCCCAAGACTTGGTATTTAATACATGACTAGCATCAATCGAATCTCCTGACTTCACTGTTGCATTTAATCCACCTAGCGACTGCGCTTGAGCTTGGGCGGCAACAAACTGTTGCTGTATAGCACCTATAACTGGTAATGGCTGTCCTGCAGCAATAGCTCCTTGTAGTGCAGCTCCAAGTTGAGCTGCTCCGTTGGCTGCGTTTTGAGCCAATGCTCCAATCAACGGACTAAATTGACTTCCAACTGATACTAAGCCTGGTGAGTCATAGTGAAAATCATTATCTTGATAGAAGAAGCCAGCCATATATTCACTATTTACCCCATTAGTATCAAACATATCAGAATTGAATCTAAATTCTTGCGAAAAATCTTCGCCGGTCCATACTTGGTATGCCCTGATCAAATCTACCCCAGTGTAATCTAAATCTATTCCGCCTGCGGTGTCATAATCATTCATGGAAGTAATGGATGTTAAGACTCCATTGCCTAATTCGTACTCTAATTTCAAGCTGAATAAATCTTGGTTAAGTTCGAAAGGAGGTTCATAGTCAGCGTGATAAATATCATCTCGATCATTATGAGGTGGTGGAGTAAGACCAAACATTGCATACCCGGTATTAATAATTGGATTATCTTGTCTTGCATCAATAGCGGTAATTGTATTTCTTTCAACCGAAGAAAATTTGAAATCAACCTTTAACTTATCTGATACCTGTGACATGTATCGAAGAGTAAGATTGGTATCATCTGCCCCATAACCTGTTGTACCAAGTCTAGTGTTCTTCATAAAGCCATCACTTTCATATGTAGAGAAGGAAGCTCGAATGGCAGAAGTTTCACTCAAAGGCACAGAAGCCGATCCCTGAAGTCGTTGACCGTTAAAATCAGATTCTATAACTTCAAAGTACCCAGAGGATTCTTCAAGATTGGGTGCTTGTGTTATGACATTGATTACTCCAGCAGTTGCATTTTTTCCATAAAGAGTTCCTTGTGGTCCTTGTAAAACCTCAATTCTTTCAATGTCCTGAATATCAGAAAGACCTAAGCCTGATTTTGGGAGATATACACCATCTACAAAAATAGCAACACTGGGCTCCATGGCTGGATCATTTCCTGCTGAACCAATGCCTCTTATTCTAATACTGGTTGCCATTGGGCTAATATTTGTATCAACCCTTAATGTAGGTAAATTGGCAGCAACATCATACATATTTTCAATGCTGGACTGCTCAATATCAACTGCAGTTAATGCAGTAATCATTGCTGGAACATCTTGAATGCTTTTTTCTTGTTTTGTAGAAGTCACAACAACCTCTTCAATCTGACTATCTTGAGCCACAATTGAAAAAGGCAAAACAAATGCTGATGCTAATAATAATTTAGATAAATTGTATTTCATTATATTTCCCCCTTATGAAATAGACTTTTTGATAGTTACATAGAAAATAATCTGCACAAAGTCTCAATAATAAATAATAATTGTGCAATTTTGCACAGAATTAATCAAATATGAGAGCCTAACACCTATATATCTTGACTCGATTTATTTATAGCTAATTAATGATTCTTAATAGGTTCTTTATCTATTTATGTCTTATTACATAGGGAGACTTATTGAAATAACCTGCACGCTTTTCCGGAGCTTGAATCGTCTCTCCACGCCCTCCTCGAATGTTATACCAAAGCCTTAACATTAATCTAGATTTTTCAGGGTCTGGATCATCAGTGAAGCCAGATCGTTTGTGCATGCATGTATAGTTTTGAACCAATAGCATGTCTCCTGGCTGAAGTTTAAATTGCAGTTTATATTCTGGGCGCTCTGCTATCTCTTCTATTGCATCTAAGGCAGCTCTTTTTTCTTGTGGCATTGGTTTGCCTTGAGTTTCATATGGCAACTCCATAAGTCTCAGATTAATAAAACAAAGTAGATGATCATTTTTAGGCATAAAAATTGGAATTAATGGAGAAATTGAACTATCCATGTCACCCTCCTTTCTTCCGTATAGATGAAAGCCTTCATATAGAGTTTCTAAGTGCTCAGGACATTCTTTTAGTATTGCATTATGAATTGAAATCATACTCACTAAAGAGCTCAAACCACCCTCTGGAGCTTGGCGTACACAAACTAAGCTTGCTACATCTCCTCCATCGCAATGAAACCTTAGCTCTGCATTTGAAACATATCCTCTAGTGTTTGCACCGTTATCATCTGCCTGAACCACAGCTTGAACAGCACCTATAACCTCTCCATTTGCATTTTGAGCTATAACATCACCCAATCCTAAAGCTAGAATCCAATTGACTCTATAAGCTAGGTCTACATCATCGCCAGTAATACCAAGATCCCTGAGCAGCACAAAGCCCCTGCCCCTTTCTAGCTCCTCATTAGTTTTTACAAATACTGGTTTGAGATAATTTAAAGCTAAATCACTTTTAGCAATTGTTAGCCACTCATCTTCCTTATCTGGAAGAGATTTTGCGAGCATTAATAACTCTTCTCTTTGATCATTTGAAAGAATATCTATCCATGATGAATCATCAAAGTCTTTTGACTTCCAAGCAGATGGCGTTTGGTATTCAACAAATTCCATAAAATCCTATATACGAAAATTTAGTCTAAAACAAAAATACAGAAAACAACTCACGTGAATCTACTGTTCAATTGTGCAAATTTGCACAAAAAACTACTATTTATATTATTTAATATCAACAATATGGGCGTTTTCTATAAAAAAGTTTTTAAATGCTTGCACTCTTAGATTGTTTACAAGATCTGGATGAAACACTAACCAAATATAAACTTCTTGGAAATGACTTTGAGAAGCGATCATTTTCATATTGTTTTTACCTGCCATGTCCCAGTCCGCTAAAAAGGCTACTCCAGCTCCTTCAAGCGCCAAACCTAAAATTTCAGTGTAAGAATCCGAAGCAAATTTAATGTTTGGGTTTTTAACAGATCTTCTTATGAGATCAAAAGTATTTGGTCTTACAGAATCATTGCGGAAAGATAGCCAATCAAGAGATTCAAGATCTTTTATATTTTTGTCCTTTAGGTAATCTTTCGATCCATATATATGCATTACAGTTGTACCAATTTTTTTTGCAACCATGTCTTGAGGTGGATAGCGAGTGGTTAATATAGAGATGTCTGCTTCATAAGATTTAATTTGAGATTCAGATGTCCCCACATAACTTATAACCTCAATATTTGGATATGAATCTTGAAATCTTTTTAGCACTGGGTTAAGTCTACTTGAATCTGTTGATCTAGCTATAGAGAGTTTTCCAACAATATTTTCCGGAGTAGAAATAAATTTAGATTTGGTTTGATTAATCCTCTCCTCAATCTGTCTAACTTGCTCAAGCAGACTTATTCCATGTTCAGTAAGGATGTAGCCGGTATTTTTTCTCTTAAATAGCTTTATTTGCAGCTCTTTTTCCAAAGCTAAGATTCTTCTCGCAACAGTTGTGTGATTTACATCCAGTTCTTTAGCAGCAGCACTAAGCGTGCCATGACGGGCGGTTGCAAGAAAGAATTCAAGGTGACTCCATAACATGGCAATACCTTAATCTAAATTTAATTCTTTTGGAAATTTTAGATAGAACCTATATCTAACAATTGGGTCAATTCATCTAAAAATGTATAAGACTCTTGCATTAATTTGATATCTAATAAATCCTCTGGGCTGACTTGATCCCTGTAATGTTTGAATGTATGTTGAATAGCTCCATTAAATCCATGAATTTTGCTGGGCTGAGCAAATTTTTTCATTGGGCTGATCAAACTTATTGCTCTACTCCATAAATAGCACGTTCGAACTCTTGAAAAGTATTGAATGTGACTGGATCAAGGAATGGCAAAACTTGTGTTGAAAAAATACCAAATATATCCTGCAAAGGATCCAACCAGAAGTATGTATTAAAAAATCCTGCCCATGAAGCAGAGCCAGGCGACCTTCCATTTTTTGTACCCTTAGGATGTATCATAAATCCTAATCCCCATTCAGCCTCCTTGCCAAAAGTAAGGTCTAGATTTTTTGTTAGATCTGGCATTTGAGATATATGAGGTCGCAATTGATATGAATTTATTTGGTTAATAAACATCTGTGAAACAGTCTCAGGCAAAAGTATTTGATGCTCATTAAAGCTTCCTTGATTAAGCAATGTTCTCAATAATTGAGCAAAATCAATCACTGTAGAGTAAAGCCCTCCCCCGCCATGCACCATAGGAGAATCAAGATTATTAAATTCAGGCTGAAATAAATCTGATTTAATCAAACCCTTTGAGTCTCTTTTCATCATGGATAAAACCCTATCCCTTTTGCCTTCTTCAATACTGAAGCTAGTATCATTCATGCTCAATGGAAAGAAAATATTTTTAATAAAATATTCTTCTAATGGCAAGTTAGTCACCCTCTCAATTAATATTCCTAAAATATCAATACCTATTCCATATTCCCATCTAGTTCCAGGTTCAAAAGTTAAAGGGGTTTCAAGATAATCGATATTTGATGAAGTTATTTTTAAATTGTCTGAGATAAAAATCTTTTCATTCCACATAGAATATGCATAACCAGAAGTATGGGTAATGAGCTCTTTTATTAATGGGCTTCTTTCAGGCTTGAGGTAGTTAGCATGCCCTCCCTGATCTATGCTTTGCAAAATATTTAAATTTTTAAGCTCTGGAATATAACTCTCAATTTCATCTAAAAGGCCTATTTGATTGTTTTCAACCAATTGAAGTGCTGCAATAGTTGTTACTAATTTAGTCATGGATGCGATCGCAAAGATTGAGTTAGAATTAATTTTTACAGTTGAATCTTCGAAACTTGCTCCACTAGCATGACTGAGGAGAGTTTCCTTGCTTGAGCTAACAAGCCCAATAACATTTTGAAGGTCATGGTTTTTTGTAGCTGAATCTAATACTTTGGCAGCTCGATCTAGGCACTTAGAGGCGATTGTGTATTTAGTCATCTATTTTTTAAATATTGACTTTTACTCAAACTCCTTTCTCAGTTCAGTTGCAGCTTGAACCATATTCTTTAATTTACCAAATGAGGACTTTCTAGAAAGATATTTCATCCCACAGTCAGGCGCTAAAATAATATTCTGTGGGTCTACAAATTTTAAGGCTTTCTTCACTCTTTGCTTTATAACTTCAACTGATTCAATTTCAGAATTTGATAAATCAATAACACCTAACAAAATATCTTTAGATTTTAAGGATTTTAAAATACTGCAATCAAGGTCGCTTTGGGCAGTTTCAATGGATACTTGATCACAACAAGTTTCAGCAAATTCAGGCAAAAAAGAATAGCCTTCGGGTCGTTCATGAATTAGAGCCGCATAACCAAAGCAGATATGAACGCAAGTTTTACCACCCACTCCATCCAATGCTAAGTTTAAGGCTTCAACCCCAAACTCTCTTGCTGCCTCTGGTCTGGCTTGCATGTATGGTTCGTCTAGCTGCACAACATCAGCCCCAGCTTTAAATAAATCTTTAATTTCTTCATTCACAACTCTTGCATAAGCAATAGCAGCCTCTCTAGGAGTTACATAAAACTCATTTTGAGCTTGTTGCGCCATGGTGAATGGGCCAGGAACTGTTATTTTTACATGTCTATCAGTGTTTGCTTTGAGAAATTTTAAGTCTTCAAGTGTCGCAGATTTTGTTCGCTTAAGTTCGCCTACAATTCTTGGAACAAAAACTGGTTCGCCACTTCTATCCAAAGCTTCACCAGGATTATCAAGATCAATCCCGTCTAATGAAGCTGCAAAATGGTTAGAGTAACTCTCTCTGCAAATTTCACCATCAGTGATGATATCCAAGCCTGCTGCTTCCATCTCATGAATTGCCAACAAAGTTGCATCTTTCTTTGCTTCTTCAAGGTATTCTTCTTTCACACGCCAGAGCTCTTTAGCTCTAGTTCTAGGCGGGAAACGACCTTTTAATTTATCACGATCAATCAACCATTCAGGCTGAGGATAACTTCCAACAATGGTACAAGGAAATAGTGGTAATGACATTTTTCTCTCCTATAAAATTTATTATCTTTTAGTTTTCTGGAAATGTGACAAGCTTCGATTTATAAGTTTCTCTTGGCAAAGTATTAAAAACGACAAACTCGATCTTGGTAGTAATTAAAAGACGTTCTCTAATTTCATTTTGAATCTGATCTGCCAATCCTTCAGGGGCGAGTTTAGTTTCATTATTGAGCTCAATTTGCACTGGCAATGGAGGTGTTTGAGAAATAGCTTTTTCAGTTGGCTTAATTTGATACATACCAGAGAGATGGTTTGTATATTTGTTAAGTATGCTTCCAAGAGAAGTAGGGAAAAAGTTTACACCTCGAACAATTAACATATCATCTGTTCGGCCAATGCATCTTATTCTTGGTCCAGTTCTTCCTGTAGGATTAATGGACTGCTTCACTATCACATGGTCTCTGCTTCGAAAACGAAGTAATGGCATTGCTTCTCGATACAGCGCAGTGTAAACCAACTCTCCTTGTGCGCCATCATTCCAAGATATTGGCTCTTCAGTTTCAGGGTTAATTAATTCTACATGCACATACCCCCTTGGCATAAAATGCATGCCTTGCGCATCCTCATCCTCTGCCCATGCAGATAATGTAATATCTCCAATCCCCATAGATTCTCTAACTTTACATCCAAAAGCATTCTCTATTTTATTTCGAATCAAGGGATCGCCACCACCTGGTTCACCAGCTGTAATCATATTTTTGAGGCCCAGTGATCTCGTGTCAATATTGTGAGCTTGACACCAATCAATCAAGTAGAGTCCGTATGAAGGTGTGCAGCTTACTCCTGTTGCTCCTGTACGCTGAATAGCGGTTACCATTCTTTCGGTATTGCCAGTACCAACTGGAATAACATTACATCCAATCTTATCAAACCCATAGTAAACGGCACCAGCAACAAAGGGACCAGCATTAAAACCAACAACTACTTTTTGACCTTTCGTGAAACCAGCTGCAGTATAACCACGTGCTACATTAGTCGCATAAACCTCTATATCTTTTTGAGTCAAGGCTAGGTAACAAGGAACTCCTGTTGTGCCACTAGTGCTATAGACTCTTCTAATAGAATTTTCTGAAGCTGCAAGATGAGCTCCAAATGGAGGCACGCTAGCTTGAGTTGCTCTTATTTCATCTTTTTCAGTGAAGGGAAGATTTTTAATTTGATCAAGGGATTGAATATCTTTAAAACTTGAGAATCCAGCATCTGTCAGTTTCTCATTGTAAAAAGGTGAGTTTTTGAAAAGATATTTTATTTGTTCCGGAAACCTCTTAGAATCAATGGCATATTGCTCATCAACAGACCTAGTTTCTACTTCTGGATCAAAGATCACCTCTTAACTTATTCTGTGTGCAGTTTGTGAAATGTGAAGACCGAAGATTCGAGCGCTTTCTAAATCTGCTTTTGAAGGACCATCTTCAGGTCCCACATCAATATCGGACTGTGCCATGGCACCAAGAGATGCTCCAAGTCTATTTACATCATCAATAGATCCAGTACTGCTATTATTACCTGGCATCTGACCCAAGCTAACCCAAAGCATCCCATGTTGAGCTGCAAAGGTAAGCAGTTGTATAAGGGAGTTCTGCTTATCTCCATTCTGAGATCCTGAATTAGTAAATCCAGCAGCTAGTTTTCCTGACCATTTCATTTCTTGCCACCTAGAAGAAGATAATTCCATAAAAACTTTAAATTCCGCAGAGACAGAGCCCATGTATGTAGGAGCGCCCATTACTATAGCATCTGATCCATCTAACACAGACCAATGAGATGAGTCTAAATCTTTTAGTTCATCAGTACTAATTGTATTAACTTTGGATGTTTCGTGCTCGGAAGCTCCAGATGCTATTGCCTCTGCTTGCTTTTGAGTATGGCCATAGCCGCTATGGAAAACAATACTAATAATTTTTGACATTGCTAGGTGAGGTTTATCTATGAAATTGCTCATTGTTAGGGGTGTGATCACCGTCTAACCATTTCTTTAAATCTGCATGAGCAGTTAACGCTTTGTCATTATTAATTTCATCTATCTCATCATGATCAACTGTAAATTCAATTAATAGTCCTGAAGGATCTGAGCAATACAAGGAATAACAATAACCATGATTAAGTATATAGGTCTGAGGCTCAGTAATTCCAGCGCTAGCAAGCCTATCTCGAATGCCATCTTGAGTTGCTTGATCAACCTTCATTGCAAGATGTCGGAATCCAGAAGGTGGTAATTCAGGCCCGAATTCATTAGCATCGTCTTCATCAGCAAATTGAAAAAAGGCTAAGCATTCACCATTGCCCATTTCAAAAAAACAATGCATGTATGTTCTAACTTTGCCGAAAAGATCAGTTTGCTCAGCCCAAGTTGCAACAAGGGGAAAGCCAATGATATTTTCATAAAAATTTCTTACTGCTTCCATGTCTCTTGTAACATAAGCATTGTGATGAAGTTTGGTATTTATTTTTAATGCTTCTGACATAATATTTCTCCTTAATATTTAAAATTGCATTGTAAAGTCTAGACCAAATCTAGCTGGTAAAGCAGGCCACAGAAAATTAAAGCCTGCAGCAGGACCCGGTGACCATTCAGCATTATACTTCTCATCTAGAGCATTTTTACCCCAAAGAGTAAGGGCCCAAGAATCATTCTTTTCAATACTTACTCTTAAGTCGAGAATATCAATTTCACTTCTTTTTGAAGTATTTGCAGGATCCCACCATGTATCTCCTGTTCTAGCAAAATCAGCTCTCATTACTAGGTCAAGCTCGCCATTTCCAATTGGGTAACGATAATTTGCACCGATATTCATTGTAGATTCAGATACTAATGGAGCTTGATTTCCAACATGTGCTGGATTCGGAGCTTTATCAATCTCGCTATCAGTTAAGCCTAGACCAAAATAAAGACTTGTGTAGTCATTAAGTAGAGCGCTAAGCTCAAGCTCAGCGCCTGAGTATGTCACTTCATCAACAGTTCCAAGGTTTTGTGTACTAGTGCCTGGATCAAATACAAAGAAATATGCATTGTCAAAGTTAGTTTGATACAAGGCTATAGATGTGGTGTAACGTCGATCTTCTGAAACATTTTTCAGTCCAACTTCGATGGTATCAGCAACTTGCGCATCAAAAATATCACTCACGCCTGGTGTTGGGACAGCTTGCCCTACACCTGTCTGATTGAATCCACCTGATCTGAAACCACGACTGATATCAAAATATGTAGTTGTATTTTCATTCGGTTGATAACGCAAAGTAAATTTTGGCTGAAGTTCATCCCAACTTTCTTTTCTCTTTTCTCCAAGCACTAAATCAAGGCCAGATGTATTATAGAGAGCTGGGGTCATGGTGGTGTTTTCGCGTTCATCATCATCGTAACGTAAAGAGAAACTAGCTTCTATAGCTTCAGAAATATCATATGAAATTTGACCAAAGATTGCCCAAGCAAAATTGTCCTGAGCGTCAGCTAAAATATTTAATTGAGGGCTAATGTTTCCAGGGTCAACAAATACTGATGGCCTAAATTGTTTCTTGACTGGATAGACTCCTAAGCCTCTATCTATCTGATTACCAGTTGAGATATAACGATCTGTAGAAATAAAATACGCCCCTACAATCCATTGAGGGCCATCTTGGGTATTCGAGGATAATCTAAACTCCTGACTTATGGATTCTACTTCAAGATATTGATTTTGACTTAAGTCAACATAATCATCTCCAGTTAAGAACTTAATAAAATCTCCAAATGGATCATTATTAAAATAATTGAAAGGATGTTCTAGCGGCAAGAAATTAAATTGATCGCCGTATAAGATCTCATCTACATCATCATATGCAGTGATGGATGTAAAAACTCTATCTCCTAAATCCCAATCTAACTTCAAGCTAGCGCTTGTGAAGTTCCTTTCATTGTAACCAAGATTATTAGTCATAATATCGATAGAAGTATTATCAGCCTCTGCGCCAATTACAAAATACAGTGCAGTGGTTTTTAATTTTGATGTTGAAATTCTAGCGTCAGCAGAAAAAGTATCTGAAGCATCCCATATAACTCTTAATCTTGTTGAAAGGTCCTCAACAGGATCTGCCTCTGTGTTTAAATAAACGTTATCAAGAAATCCATCGGTTTCCTTAAATGAGCCTGATAATCTATATCTCATAGATGCATCTTCGTTTAAGGCTCCACTGACAGCACCTTTAAGAGCATAACCATTTCCGCTATCAACGCCTACAGTAAATCTTCCATCCGTCTCTTCACCCGGTTCCTTGGTTGTGATTGTTATAGCCCCACCAATAGCATTTCGACCATATAAAGCTCCTTGGGGGCCTCTAAGAACTTCAACTTGATCTATGTCAAATAGAACTTGATTTAATTGAGTAGGATTTGACATCAACACCCCATCAACTAACACAGCAGCAGACATATCACTGTTTCTAGCTTGCGATACACCGCGAAGGGTTAAAAAAGAATTCCCTGCATTTTGAGTTTGGACAAGAGTTACGTTTGGGGTTAAGTTGATGAAATCTTGCGCAGATTCTATACCTGCAGATCTTATTTCTTCTGAGGTGAAGGCTTTAACAGAAACAGGAGCCTCTGAGAGTGATTCATCTTTTTTTCTAGCGGTTACAACTACTTCTTCGTATCCACGAACTGTATTTGCAGAAGATCTTTCCTGAGATGAGAGATCTGCTAGAAAAAATATACTTGTCAAAGCAAAGATAGGTTTTATGTATTGATTTAAATTTTTCATTTGTATTGGTTCCCCCTTTCTGAAATGAATTTACATTCAGAATATAGCTTATAATATTAGCATGGAAAATATAACTTATACTTAATAAAGTAAATGAATAAAGATACTACAAAAAAGGGCCAGACAAGTATATGTGATTTTGATGAGGACCATATTTTAATTAGGGATAAAAATTTAGTTCAAGATTTAGTTGGAAAATACAGTTTTACCCAAGCATGGTTACTCCAAGCCCTAGGGAAAGATCCTTCAGAGCTGCAACTAACAATTGTAGATGCTGTGCTAGTTACAATTATGGAGCACGGATTAGTTCCCTCTGCAATAGCGACACGGCTCACTATTCATGGGGCACCTGAGTCCTTTCAAGGCGCCATCGCAGCTGGGTTGTTAGGTGTTGGCGATAGGTATGCTGGAACTGCAAGTGAGTGTGGAGCAATTTTTGAGCGAATTTGTAATTCTGAAGATATGCAAATAGAAGCAAAAATTATTATAAAAGAATATCGCTCTAACAAAAAACCGGTTCCAGGATTTGGGCACCCAATTCATAAATCAAAAGATTTAAGAGTAAATCGCTTATTAGAAATTTGCCAAGAGACAGGGGTTGATGGAAGATTTATTGAGGCGATGCATTTAATGGAGTCTTCTCTTTCAGAGGAACTGGGTAAAAAAATTGTTACAAATGTCTCTGCTGCAATTGGAGCTGCGTTAGCAGAAGCATCCATTCCCTCCAATATGATGAGAGGAGTTGTTTTAACTGCAAGATGTGCTGGTTTGGTTGGTCACTTGATGGAAGAATTAAATACTCCAGCAGCTTCCGCGCTATGGGAAGGTGCGCAAAAAAATGTTGACTACCATGATTAGTGAATTGAAAAATTTCAATGAAGAGATTGTCCAGGCTTATAGATACGAAAATTGCAGCGTTGTATATTAAAATTTAATCTTGGAACTATATCTACCTCTACCTCCACAATCGATCTGTAGCAATTGCCGCTCCTTCAGCTAGAGCGTTAAGCTTTGCAAATGCTACATCTGGATCAATTCCTTGCATCCCAACATGGATGCTGAAACCGCAGTCTACTCCTGCCATAACTCTCTCCTTGCCTACTAGATTTGCATATCGCTCTATGCGCTGAGCAACTAATTGAGGATGCTCAATGTAGTTAGATTGGGGCTCAATTACCCCAGGACAAATAACCTTATCATCTGGTAACTTATGATTTTTGAATAACTCCCATTCGTGTGCATGCCTGGGGTTTGCTGCTTCAAATAAAATTATGTTTGGCTTTGCTTTCCACACCAAATCAATAATTTTTTCGATTGAAATATCACAATGATGAGGGCCTGGATAATTGCCCCAGCACAAATGCATTCTTAATTGTTCAGAGGGTATATTTCTAACTGAATGATTCAGAGCCTCGATATTCATGGCGGCACGTTTTTGAAATGCTTTTTCATCTAATTCAGCATACTCTGTATGACGTCCCATCGCTAAATCTGGGCAATCAAGCTGAACGAATGCTCCTGTTGCTGCAATGGCCTCGTACTCGTGTTGCATTGCATCTGCTATTGCAAAAACATACTCTTCATCAGTTTTATAAAATGTGTTTTTAAAAAACAAGGATATAACTCCTGGAGAAGCTGAGCTTGAAAACATAAATGGTGCATTAAATTTTTTTGCTGCCCTTGTTAAATTTACCATGTCTAATTCTGCTGCTTTTGGATCAGCGACTTCCAAGGACTCGTTGCAAGCTGGAGCGGTTCTTTTTTTTCGACCAGGATTTGCTCCAACAATTTCATTGCTTTTAGGGAAATCATGCAGATCAGCAAAAAAGTAGTTCTCTGGAGATTCACCTCCAAATCCACTCAACCTATCTTTAACATAAGTGGCATAACTTGGTTTTGACATTTCTCCATCATTAATAATATCAATTCCAGCATTAAGTTGTTTTTCAACAATTAAATAAACTGCTTCTGCGATTCTTTCTTCGAGTATCTTATTATCCACAGGTATCCCATCACCCAAAGCCCACATTGTCTTAATTAATTCTTCTGGTCTAGGTAAGCTTCCTGTATGAGTGGTTAAAATTTTATTTTGATTCATTTTCACATTGTAGCTCATAGTTTAATGTTATATGTATTAGAGCTTAACCGGTATCACTGACTAAATTTTTTGAAAAGAATATATGCTCCCAATACCTAAAAGCTGCGTCAATTCGTCTAAAAATAAATAGGATTCTTCCATGAGTTTGATATCTAGCAAATCATCAGGATTAATACGATCTCGGTAATGTTTACTGACTAAGGCTCTCAAATTGATTAGCTTTTCTGAGCTCAGAAGAAATTTTTTATTAATTTTATCGAGCTCATCACTATTCACTACAGCTTTAAATCTTAGGCATGCTGGTCCTCCCCCATTCATCATGCTTTGGTGAATATCAACAAACTTAAAGCGCTTGATGGGTGACGAAGATTTAATTTCTTCCAGCCATTTCATGCAATTGCCATGATTCTGAACTTCTTCAGGCAACAGCATCATCATTTCATTATTCTTAACAGTAATTAATTGTGAATTAAGTAAATAACTTGATACAAGGTCATCGAGAGAAATATCTTTAGAGAGAATCTCAATGGGATGAAAGCCTTTTACATGATCCTTAAGTTGGTGCAATACTCTCTCTAATTCAACCCTGTCTGCAAATGCCTCTTGATGAAAGATAAAAACCTCTTCATTGGCTAGGCTCACAATATCATTATGAAAACTACCTGAGTGAATAGCTTGTTCATTTTGTTTTAAAAACAGCACTCTGTCTGGATCAAGTTGATGCTGGGTTGAAACCGCTTGAGAGATTTCTTCTGCTTGGCGAGCAATGATGCCTTGGTGAACTTCAAATGCAGAACTTCCATAGACAAAAATCTGAAAGCCTGGCATAAGATGCTGAGCACTCACTCTGAGATGGTTTGCAGCCCCTTCGTCACCATATCCTGATATGTTTTTAATAGGTTCATGCACCGTAGCAACTCCGCCAAACATAAGTTCTAATTGAGTCTTTGTAAATTCATGTTCAATTGAACGGTGAAACATGGAATTTAAATTGGCTGGAGTGATATGGATTTTTTGATCGTTGCTATCAATACTAGGAGAGAAGGTCGCTGCATTAGCTGACCACATTGATGATGCAGAATAAACATTTTTTAATAAAGCTGGATTTTTTTTGGCTGCTTGATTGATAACCTCTTCATCTGTTCCACCAAATCCTATAGCTCTGAGAGTCATTAAGTGTGGGCGCTCATGAGGTAAGAAAAATCCCTGTGGAATTCCTTGATCCATAATGAGCCTCATTTTATCAAGACCCTGCAATGCAGCAGCCTTAGGATTTGAGGTTTGGTTGAGATGTTTTTGTGAAGCTAAATTACCTTGGGATAAACCAGCATAGTTATGAGTCGGTCCAATTAAACCGTCAAAATTAATCTCCCCTGAATAAGTCATCTATAGTCTTTTTACAATTGATGCCTTTGGCCATGCACAATAATCTGCGGCATAAAAACCTGCAGGTCTCAGATTGCCACTTCTTCCTATTCCACCAAATGGAAAAGCTCCAGATGCACCCGTTGTAGTTGAATTAAAGTTGATTACACCTGCATTAATTTTTTGTGTAAATCCTTCGAATAATTTCTCATTGTCTGAAATGAGTCCTGCTGCTAAACCATATTTTGTATTATTTGCCTCTGCCACAGCATCATCAAAGGTGTCTGCAAAATATACCTGCAGCATGGGACCAAAGTTTTCTTCATCATAAGATTGTTTCATTCCGGTAATATTGATCAGACTGGGCGTGACTAAGTTAAATGAACCTCTAACTTTACGTGCCTTCAGAATTGATTTAGCGCCCAGCTTAATTAGCTTATCTTGAAAAGCTAAAAATCTATCAGTGGCTTTGGGAGAGATTAGTGGGCCGTAGTAAAGATTTGATTCATCTGCAAAGGAGAGCGATTGAACGTTCTGCTTCAATTGAGCTAAGATTTTTTTACCATTATTAGTATTGGGAAGAATCAGGCGACGAGCACAAGTACAACGTTGGCCCGATGAAATAAATGCAGATTCAAAAATAAGATCTACTGCAGCGTTAATTTTTTGAGTTGACCAAACCACCAATGGATTATTGCCACCTAATTCCAATGCTAGGATCTTCTCTGGGAAGTCAGCCATGATTTTACTAATTTGTTTGCCAACTTTGTAGCTACCAGTGAAAAGCAATCCCTTGTTTAGGGGGTGCTTACAAAGACCTTGAACTATATCTTTGCCTCCATGAATCATATTAATCACACCAGCAGGCAATCCCGCTTTATCCCATAGCATCATCATGTACTCTGCAACCATGGGAGTCGACTCGCTTGGCTTATAAACAATCGTATTTCCGGCAATAAGTGCTGGAGTTATATGCCCATTCGGTAAGTGTAGCGGGAAATTAAAGGGTCCAACAACCGACAGAACACCGTGAGATGCATGCTGCAGACTTGTCTGCATGACGCCCAGAGAATTTCTTTCAGAACCTGTACGTTTTTTATATGCAAGAATTGAATTATTAAGCTTGGCCACAGTGGCAGCAACCTCAGAAGCAGCATCAGCATGAGTTTTGCCAGTTTCTGTTGAAATAAGCTTAGTCATTGGCAACTTATTCTTTTCAAGCAAAGCATAAAATTTTCTAATAATTTTTATTCTTGCTTGGATAGATTCAGTTGACCATTCATCATGACTATTATGGGCGGCATGCATTGCTGCATTTAATTGAGAAGTATTGGCAAAATTGCCCTCCCAAACTGTTTCACCGGTTAAAGGGTTCATTGACTTAAATAGCTTACCTTTACCTAAAGTCCATTGATTTTCTATGTAAAGCATTAGTTAACCTGCGCTAGAGAGTTTGGCTTTAAATTTAAAGCTTTCGCTACTTTGGCTGAGATAAAAAGCTCCTTCTTATTTTTATCAAAAGCATAATTTTCTTTGACCACGGCAAATTCATCAATGGATGGATTTGAGATAAAACCAAATCGATCAAAGTTAATATTTCTTTTAATCACAATGGGAAATAACTTTGCAGATTTGACCAAGGGAATATCTTTAATTTTTGCCTCTAGGCATGGCCCTCCATCTAAAACATCTATCAAACCATTGGGTCTAAAGTTTTGTTTTCTCAACAGTGAATATGCAGGCATGGCGTTAGGGTGGGGTTTGCCGATAACTCTTTGTACTTTTTTTGGCATATGCTCAATGATAAAAGGGTATTTAGGAATAGACTCCATAATAAAATGGTTATCTATGTAGCTAATTTCATCGGCTTTAAAAAAATCAAGATTAAAAAAAGTTTTACTAAATGAATTCCAAAAATAAGACTCGTCTTTAGCATTTTTAAATCCTCTTATTTCTACAAACAGCTTTGGATCAAAGCGTTGTTGATGAGCAGACATAAAAATAAACCTAGAAAAAGAAAGAAGTGAGCCTCGCCCCTTTCCGCGAAAAGCTGGCTTAAGAAATAGAGTTCCTAGTTCGGAATATGGCTGCCTACAAAGGTGAAGGGAAAGCACATCTAAGTCTTTGGTGAAATTTAGGGATTTAGATTCAAGCTGTGAAATGGATTTCTTAAAAAAAACCGAAGGCTTTTTCAGCGAAACAGAAGTATAAATAGCTGATAAACCAACTATACGGCCATTGTCTTCGAGAACGAATAAATAACTATCATGATTTGGCTTCTTGATTTGTTTATTTCTAGATTTTTCTGACCAGGCAATTCTTTCTTTGATCTCTTTAGGTGTTTTTGGCATGGTGGTCATGCCTTTGCCAGAATGCTTAATCAAATGCTCAACACTTTTAAAGTCTGAATTTTTTACAAGTCTTACAACTTTCATAAAGTCATTATAACAACTCTGGGCTGATGGGAGTGGTGATTAGAATTGCATAGATCGCTATTTCAATTTACAAATAATTTCATTGTAAAATTTTTCCATGCCTTCAATTTTTTTTTCCAGAGGCGCATCATTCATCGTTCCATATAGCATCCATGGGTATGTGGTCATGGTCGTAACGCCCAGATCTTTCATTTGCCCAAAACCTTCTAGGCTAAATGCATCCCAGCAACTAAAGCAAATATACTCATAATTATCTTTGGGAGGTAGCTCTTGTCTTTTTACATTTAATTTTGCCATCAAGGTTTCGAGCTCGCTTAAACTGTGCATATCTGAAATCCAACCATCATGCCTTGCTGCCCTGTTGAGAGCTGGCTCTGAAAAGCCGCCAACATAGATAGGGATATCTTTTTTTGGTGCAGGCAGCATCTCTAATTTTTTGAAATTAAAAAATTGGCCTTTGAACTCAACCATCTCCCCAGACCAAAGCAACTTCATAATTTCAAGCATTTCATCAGCTCGGGCTCCTCTTCGTCGAAATTCTTGGCCGCCTGCTTCAAATTCTTCTGGCATCCACCCCATGCCTATTCCCAAGTCAAACCTTCCATTGGAAACTGCATCGAGAGTAGATACTTCTTTAGCCACTCTGAGTGGATTTCTAGCCGGAAGAACATAGACGCTAGTATAGAATCTTATATTTTTTGTAGCTCCAGCAAGAAAAGATAATGTGTTTATAGGATCTGGCCAATCTGTACCCTGTTCCCACCTTACACTTCCATCATCAGTGTATGGGTAAGGGACTGAAAAATTTTCTGGATGAATTAAATGATCTGAGACAGCTAGGAAATCGTAGCCAATTTCATCTGCGGCTATACCCAATGGCTTTATTTCATCCATTGGTAACATTGACAGAGGTATTGCAAATTTCATATTCCCATTGCCCTAGTAACAAACCAAAAAGTTCCCATAGAGAATACTACAGCACCTGTAATATTGTGAATAGAACCATAATAAGATTGAGAAAAATAGTATTTTGCTAATGCGAATAAGCCAAGTATTCCAAAAGCTACAGCTAACTGACCCAACTCAACTCCAAGATTGAAACTTAAGATTATCTGCCACAATCGATCTTGGGGAATACCTACTTCTGCAATTGATGAAGCAAACCCAAGCCCGTGAATCAATCCAAAAAATACAGTAATCATCAAGGGGATCCATGGAGAGGAATAATGATGTGTCAAAATTAAATAAATAGTTAGAAATAATGCCAAACCAAGGACTAATAGAGGCTCTAGCACTCCAAATATTGCCAATGGAAATAATGCAATAGATGCAAAAATTAAATGTTTGATTCCCTTATCAAATTCATAATAATGTTTAAAAAACTTTTCAACGGCTAAAAGCAATATTGAAAATCCTATTAAAATCTCAACCATTTCTGAATGCACTCTCAAAACATTCATAGCACCAAGGCCAAGAGTTAAGCTATGCCCAATGGTAAATCCAGTAATGGCAAGAACTAGGTTTCTACCTTGATATAACAGAATGAGGCCCAGCAAAAATGCTAGATGATCCCAACCACTTAAAATATGCTCTATACCTGAAATTAAATAACCCCAATAGGAACTTTGATTTTTGTTAGGTTGAGATAATGAATTAATCTGCCAAAGATCGGTTTGACTTGCGAACATAAATTCAGGAATGGTTTTACCATCCAAGACTCCTCTAGCAATATGTGTATGAGTAACGCCTAGGTCTTGGAATAAAGAGATTGAGATATTCGATGGCAATGTAGAGCACTGAAAATCCCAATAAAATTTTAAAACACCAGCTGCATTGTTTTCATTGAATTCTACTGGTTGATTTAACTTGCAAGTATCCCCAAGAAAAATTGCATCGCTTAAATAATTAATAAAATCCTCATACGATCGAAATTTTATACCTGGATTAAAAGCTTCAAAAATACCTCGCTTTATTGTTCCTGTGATCCTAACTTCGACTCCACTTTCATGGCTTGTAAAATTAAACTTTGAATAAGACTCACTACGATTATGAGCTTCCAGCGGCAACAAAAGCTGAAAGATAAATAAAAGTAAAAGCTTTTTAAAGGTCATTTGCCTTAACAACGTCATACCAATTTCTGAGATCTTCTAAATATTCGTCTAACAACTCCTCTCCTTTAAATCGAATAAATTCAGACTCCACTTGCTGATAGACATCATTAAACTCAGGAGCGCTAGATATAATTTTTTGAAGTGGCACTAATAAATGGAAACTTCCATCAAGCTCTATCAAATCACTCACCTCACCTTCTTCTAGGCCCAATGCAATCTGAGTGAGAGAAGGTCCAATGTATTCCCTAATTTTCATTGCCGGCAGTAAAACATTAGGCAGACTAATAACTTCATTTTCAGCAAGCTGCTTTGCAGTGACAAGATCACCCTCAATAAGTAAGTCTCTGGCTTGATTGCCAGCATTCGCTTGGTTGCTATTAAAGCTTAACTTTAAAAGTTGCAGCTTGGGGCTGGGCGTAAACAAATCCTTGTTAACAGAATAGAAGTCTTCAAGATCTTGCCTCGAAATACGCAAATCATTCGTCTCAGCAATAATTGAGCCAATCATTTTTTGAATAATTGTGCTTCTGATCTCGGTATCATTCTCAATCATCCCAAGATCAATCCCTCGCTGAATCAATAACTCCTCATCGATCATTCTTTCGAGGATATTCTCTGGATCTGAGTCTATTAATCCGGTTTTTCTTGATTGAGCAATTGATTCTAAATAAATCTCATACTTTTCTTTTGAAATTGCCCTCTCATCAATTTTAGCAACCCAATTCAGCTGAGAGACATCAATCTCTTTAACAAAACTTGAGCCTATAATTCCAATGGAGAGGATTCCGCCTAAAATTAGTAATGGATGAATTCCTAGCCTCCATTGAAAAGCATTTTTGTGATTTGATGTTGGGGTCAAGGTCATCTTGATATGATCTATCTCATCTTCTAGATACACCTCACCCTGAGGTACAAAACCAAAATCTTTATAGAAGTTTAAAAGTCTGTATTGTGCAGATAAACCTATTTCATGATTTGAGTATTTAGATGCACAAAACTCAATGGCCTCCTGAGTTAAAATCTTTCCAACACCTTCTCCTCTAATCTTCTCAGCTGTTAATACTCTACCAATTTCTGGTCCCTCGTAACGTTTTCCAGGTTTTGAAACTCTTAGGTAACCCACCAGCTCATTGTTCTGATAGGCAAGCAAGTGATCACAATCTTGATCTTTAAAATCGGCATCAATAAATGGACAATCCTGCTCAACAACAAAGACTTGCTGGCGAAGATTAAGCAATGCATATAATTCATCTTTGGTTAGGGCCGAGTAAGATTTCCATTTAATTCTCATTCGATGATTATATTTGTTTTATTCCGTATAATCTAAATTCAAAATTAGGAGTTCTACATGAGTGAGTTATACAACATAAGCGTTAAGGATATTGAATTAAATTCAGTAGATTTAAGCGACTACCGAGGAAAAACACTGTTAATTGTAAATGTAGCTAGTAAATGTGGATTTACTCCTCAATACAAAGATCTTCAAAGTCTCTATGAAAAATATAAAGATCAAGGCTTGGAAGTGCTTGGCTTTCCATGCAATCAGTTTGGTGCCCAGGAAGCTGGGACTAATGAAGAGATTCAATCATTCTGTGATCTCACATTCAATGTATCATTTAAGATGTTTGATAAAATAGATGTGAATGGTTCAAAAGCTAGTCCTTTATTTAAATTTCTCAAACATGAGTCTCCTGGAATTCTCGGCACAGAGGCAGTCAAATGGAATTTCACTAAGTTTCTTGTTAACAAAGATGGTGAAGTTGTTAAAAGATTTGCTCCTAAAGATGGTGGGTCTGCAATTGAATCTGAGTTACAAAAAATTCTCTAACCTAAATCTTCAAACTCATTAGCAAAGCATCCTCTTTTGGAGAGCCACTATAATAATTTGGTCGAATCGCATCTTTATGGAATCCTCTTTTTTCGTATAAATTTATTGCAGGCAAATTAGAAACTCTCACCTCAAGCGAAATCATCTTCACTCCAATTGTTTTATTTTGAAGAATGATTTGTTGCAATAGTTTATCTCCAAGACCCCTGCCCTGATGAGCTGGATCGATAGCAATGCTTAACAAGTGTGATTCAGGAATTATTGGGGAATAGATAGCAAATCCTAAAATATTATTCTCTTCGTGCATAACTGATGAATAATGACCAACTTCCATTGAGGATAGAAATTGCGCTGTTGACCATGGCATTTGATTCGTCTTATTTTCTATTTCTACAATGGCTGAAATATCATCTACGCTAGCAGGCCTAATCAAAGCGTTCATTTAAGTTGATTGCAAAGGCTTGAGTTTCCCCCAAAGCTCCTTCTTGAGGTCTGGATTTAATAGCATATCCTCTAGGGTAGGTGAAAAAATTGGATCTAGCTCATCAAACAAGTTCTCTAACTCACAAAATGCTATTGAAGCCTTAAGATTTGAAGATCCTTTCAAATCATTTTTATTAAAGGGTTCTTGCAAGGAAGCGGTTATAATCCCATGAGAGGTTGGCTGATTAGGGCCACGAATTGCTCCGATGATAGCTTCAAGTAACTTTATCTCTTTTTCCGGATATTCATCTACAGAATTAGCATGTAATGTTAGAATGTTGTCCTTTTGAAAAAAGTAGATGTTAATTTCATTATTTATAGAAGAATTTTTTGCATCCTCAAATAGAGGGATGCCGATTTTGGAAAGAATATACTGAGATTTATTTGATAACATCACACAAGCAATCATGAAAGATTTAATAAAAAAATACAAACCTTTTGAACCTATTCCATTAAAAGGAAGAAATTGGCCAAATAAAGTTATCCAATCAGCACCCAGATGGTGCTCTGTTGATCTGCGCGATGGAAATCAAGCTCTCATTGAACCAATGGGGCATGAAAGGAAAAAACGAATGTTTAAACTTCTTTGTGATCTTGGGTTTAAAGAAATTGAAGTGGGTTTTCCAGCAGCATCTGAAACTGATTTTGAATTTGTACGATGGCTAATAGAAGAGAAAAAAATACCTTCAGATGTAACAATCCAAGTCCTAACTCAGGCCCGAGATCATATAATTGAAAGGACTTTTGAGTCTCTTAAAGGGGCCTCTCAAGCTATTGTTCATTTTTATAATTCAACTTCCACCCTACAAAGAAAAGTTGTTTTTGATCAAAACAAAGAAGGTGTAAAAAAAATAGCAACCGACGGTGCCTTGCTGGTCAAAACACTAGCATTGGCTAGCCCTGAAACAAAATGGTCTTTTGAATACTCTCCTGAGAGTTTTACTGGCACAGAACTCGATTATGCAGCAGAAGTTTGTGATGCTGTAGTAGATATTTTAAAAGATGTTTCATCTGAAAAAATCATCATCAATCTTCCCGCAACTGTTGAGATGGCAACACCAAATATCTACGGTGATCAGATAGAGTGGATGAATGAAAACTTAAAAAATCGCGAGAGCATTTGTCTATCATTGCATCCTCATAATGATCGCGGAACTGCAGTTGCAGCCTCTGAGTTTGGTCTTATGGCTGGCGCTGATAGGGTGGAAGGCACTTTATTTGGGAATGGTGAGAGAACCGGTAACGTTGACATAGTAACAATCGCGCTCAATTTACTTACCCAAGGAATAGATCCAAAGCTTGATTTCTCAGATATTAACGCCGTCATAAGAGAGGTGGAGTATTGTAATCAACTTCCAGTTCACCCAAGGCATCCTTATGCAGGAGATCTAGTATTCACGGCTTTTTCTGGGTCTCATCAAGATGCAATCAAAAAAGGCTTAAGTGCCCTAGAGAAATCAAATAAACCAGAATGGGAAGTCCCCTATTTGCCAATTGATCCAGCAGACCTTGGAAGATCATATGAGGCAGTTGTAAGAATAAATTCACAATCAGGTAAAGGCGGAATAGCATTTATTCTTGAAAAAGACCACGGGGTATCTCTTCCCCGAAGACTGCAAATCAATCTGAGTGAAAAGGTTCAAAAAGTTGCAGATGAGACTGGTAAAGAGGTCATGTCTAGAGATATATGGAAAGTGTTTGAAAAAAACTACATTGCTTTTCCAGGGAAACTCGAGCTAATTCATTATGCTCTTTCCTCAACAGAAGATTCCTCAGGAATTACTTCAGATAAGGTGGAAATTACATTAAAAGTTGAGAAAGATGAAGTTAATCTTGTCGGTATTGCTGGGGGCCCTATTGAAGCTTTTGTATCTGCGATCAATAATCATTTTGCAACTTCAATTACCGTGTCTGATTACCATCAACATTCTGTGACATCGGGCACTGATGCAAAAGCTGCCGCATTCATTGAGCTAACTCTTGAGGGCAAAAATGAGTGGGGAGCCGGCATTGATGGCAATACTGTGAAAGCCTCTTTTCAAGCGATTGTAGCCGGATTAAATAAGCTGATTACTTAAAGTCAGGCTCACGCTTTTCTAGGAAAGCTTTAACTCCTTCCATATTTTCTGCAGACCCAAAAATATTATTTTGTGCCTCTGCCTCTGCCTTAAAGGTTTCATCGTATGTTTGAATTAATGCATCATTCATCAGTTTTTTTGTTAATGATAGTGCTTGGGGGGATCTCTTGGCTAAATGTTCAGCCCATTTTTTTGTTTCAGCAGTCAAATCATCTAATTCCACTACTTTGTTAGCTATGCCCAGAGTTAAACAATCAGCAGAAGATATTTTCTTTGCTTCAATTGCATATTCTAAAGCACGCGCATATCCAATGGCTCTTGTAAGAAGGAAGCTGAGCCCACCATCGGGTACCAAGGCAATGTTACTAAACGCAGACATAATGTATGCATCTTTAGCCATAATTCTTAAATCACAGGCCATAGCCAATGCAGCGCCAATGCCAGCAGCTGCTCCATTAATTGAGCCAATAACTGGTTTTGGCATTGTAATAATGTTCTTTAAAAATGGGTGGTAACCTCTTAACAAAGCATCCTTAGTATCTACCCAAGATGCATCTCTTTCAGTTAAATCAGCGCCAGCAGAAAAACCTCTGCCCTCTCCAGTTATAACCAAAACCCTAATTTGAGAATCATTTTTTACTTTTTCAGTAGCATCTCCCATGTCCCAAATAAGTTGCTCGTTAAATGCATTCATCATTTTGGGGCGGTTAATAGAAATAGTTGCCACCCTATTTTCAATACCTAGACTTATTGTTTCATAACTCATATTTCTCTCCGAACTAAATGATTATTTCTTATTTAGGACCAAATCACCATCACAAAAAGTTAAAAAGGCACTCTTTTGTTCATTATCAGCTCTAGACCAATGGACTTGAGTTTTTGGAGTTGGATTCGAATAAATAAAAGCTTTTAAGATTTCACTAATAATTTTTTTATTTGGCATGGCCACATTATTGAGTTTGATCCAATATCTAATAACTTCTATGCAGATTTCTTCTTCAAGATTGAGTAAAAATGACCGCTGCAATTTTAAGCCTTCCATCTTTTCTCCAAATTGCTTATGAAGAAAAAAATCATGAGTTTTTTTGTGTTTTGAAACTAGTTCAGCCATTTGTTGAATTTGCTTGCTTGCATTCGGCCATCTACTTAAAGCAATTTTAAGAACTTTATTGCGGATATAGTTACGATCTTGACTATCTTCAAAGTTGGTATCATCTGTCATAAATTCAATATCATTAATGGATAAGTATCTAGAAAGGTCCGCTTTAGTATAAGCAAGCCAAGGTCTTAAAATTACACCTTCGCCTAAAGTCCGTTTGTTGATTGGTCCTTGAAGGCCATCTAATCCAGTTCCACGAAAGAGTCTAAATAAAATTGTTTCAGCCACATCATCTGCATGATGCGCCATTAACAGCTGATCATTTGATTTTATAACTTCTTCAAAAATCTTATACCTAGCATTTCTTGCAGCTGATTCAAGCCCCGATTTTTTTGAATCTATGTTTACGACATAGCTTTTAAAAGCAATTCCTCTGTTTTTACAAAATCTTTTGCAGTGACTCTCCCATTGGTCTGAATTTTTATGCAGTGAGTGATTTATATGAATGGCAGAAAGATTGCCATGCAGAAGCCCTTGCTGATTAAGTTGATGACAAAAATGTAATAATGCAGAGGAATCCCCGCCGCCACTAAAGCCAACAGTAATATTTTTGTTAGGATCAACCAAATCAAAGAAAGCTTTTCGATCAAACAAAATTAGGCGCCGATTTTAAGCAAGCGCTGATAACGTCTTTGCAGCAACTCCTCTTGAGAGAATTTTGATAGCTCTGCTATATTTGATAGCAACGATGATTTTATGTTGGCTGAAACTAGATCATAGTCTTGATGCGCCCCACCAATTGGCTCAACAATAATCTCATCAACAATGTCTATTTTTTTTAAGTCGCTTGCTCCAACCTTCATGGCTTCTGCGGCTTCTGGAGCCTTATCTGATTCTCTCCAAACAATAGATGCACATGCTTCAGGTGAGGCAACTGAATAAGTACCATATTCTAAAATAGCGACATGGTCACCTACACCTAATGCTAAAGCTCCACCAGAACCTCCTTCACCGGTCACAACAACTAATATTTTAGTTTTTAAACTAGACATCACTGCTAAATTTCTAGCAATTGCTTCACTTTGACCTCTTTCTTCACCCTCAACCCCAGGATATGCTCCAGCTGTATCAATAAAAGTAATAAGTGGCATGTTAAATTGTTCAGCGAGTTGCATTAGCCTTTTGGCTTTTCTGTAACCCTCAGGTTGAGGCATTCCAAAATTTCTCTTAACCTTTTCATGAGTATCTCGTCCTTTTTCATGACCGATAATCATTACGGGCATGCCTTCTAATGTTGCAATCCCTCCAACCAAAGAGGCGTCATCACCAAATTGGCGGTCTCCATGCAACTCCTCAAAACCATCAAAAATTCTTTTTATAAAATCAAGTGTGTGTGGCCTATGAGGATGTCTGGCAACTTGAACTTTCTGCCAAGTGGACAACTTTGAATAAATTTTCTTTGTTAGCGAAGCTTGCTCTGATTTTAATTTATCAATTTGAGGCAAAAGCTCGGGGTTGTCTATAGCAGCTAATTGCAAAGCTTCAATTTTTTCTACAACTTCTGCTATGGGTTTTTCAAAATCTAAAATGTTAGTACTCATTTGTTTAATGTGATCGCCTCATCACCGAACATATCCTTTAAAATTTTAATATTCTCTGTTGATGGCATAAGTTTAAATTCATCTCCAAGCTCTATTATAGCCTCAGAGCTATCATGATGAATTTTTAAATGTATTTTACAGTTTCCATGCTTCCAGAAATCACCATTCAAATTTTTTAAATTGGCCATTTGAGATTGAATAGAATCATCTGACAGATCTCTTGCATCAATCGTAATGGATTTATTACCTTGACTCATCTGGGACTCAATCGAGGCCACGGATCCCACCTTCATCTTGTACATTCTTCTGTTCAATTCTTTAGATTTATAATCATCTATTTCAACTGAACCAGAAAAAATTAGAATAGAGTTCGTCTTCAATAGTAAATGATATTTCTCCAAAACATCAGTGCTAATTGTACCTTCCATGATGCCAGTCCCATCATCAAAACTAATAAATGCAATTTGCTTGTTTGAGCGATCCCTTATTTGTCTATATGAATTTAACAATCCAACTATCTTAGCTCTACCGATGTCATCGTTAATTTCTCTGATTGAGTGAGATCTTAGATTTGAGATCATACCTTCTATTGCAATCACTGGATGCCCTGAAAAATAATATCCAAGAGCGTCTCTCTCGTGATTGAGTAAATCTTCTTTTGATACTTCCTTAACATCCAAATATTTCTCATATGGATCAAATGTTTCTTCCATTGCAGCAAAAAGGTCAGACGTGCCAGTCATTTGAGCGCTATTCTTTTGACCCTCTCTTAGCATGTCCTCCATGCAAGCAAGTGCTATGGACCTAGATGGGGCTAATGCATCAAAGGCTCCTGCTTTGGTAAGAGCTTCAATAGATTTTTTGCCGCCCAATCTGATATCTACTTTTTTTGTTAAATCAAATAAATCTTTAAACGAGTAATTTTTTCTCACCTCAATCACATGATGAATAAAAGAGTCTGCCACGCCCTTAATTGCTCCTAAACCATATTTAATTTGAAGGTCTGAATTAACATCAAAGTGCTTATTGCTGGTTTTAATATCAGGAGTTAAAACCTTGATATTCATCTCCTTACACTCATTGACAAGTGTACTAATTTTATCGGTATTCCCTAATTCGGTTGATAAAACAGCTGCCATAAAATGCTCAGGAAAGTATGTTTTTAAATATGCGGTTTGATAAGAAAGCATTGCATAAGCGGCTGAGTGAGATTTATTAAAACCATAACCAGCAAATTTTTCTATGAGATCAAAAATTTTCTCAGCAGTAGCTTTTTTAATTTCGTTTTGAAAGCAGCCATCAACAAAAATCTGTCTTTGTTGTTCCATCTCTTCAACTTTCTTCTTTCCCATTGCCCTTCTTAAAATATCAGCTTGGCCAAGTGAATAACCTGCTAAAACCTGTGCTGCTTGCATTACCTGCTCTTGATACAAAATTACCCCATATGTTTCTGATAGGACTGGAGCAAGCAACTCATGGGGAAAAGTAACTTTGCTCTTGCCGTGCTTTCTGTCAACAAATTCATCATGCATGCCAGACTCAAGAGGTCCAGGCCTATATAAAGCTAGTAAAGCCACAATTTCTTCAAATTTGGTTGGCTTGAGTCTGCGAATAAGCTCTCTCATGCCAGTTGATTCAAGTTGAAATACAGCTGTTGTTCTTCCAGAGGCTAGCAATTCAAACACCTTCGGATCATCTAAGGTGAGTGAGGTAAGGTCTAACCTATCTTTATTATTCTTTGCTAAATATTCGTTAATTGTTTTTACTGCTCGATCTATGACCGTAAGTGTTCTCAAGCCCAAAAAATCAAATTTAACTAATCCGATAGTCTCAACATCATCTTTATCAAATTGAGTCATCAGTGAATTAGATTGGGGATCAAAATATGTGGGGCAAAAATCTGTTATTGATCCAGGAGCAATGACAATTCCTCCAGCATGCTTGCCAACGTTTCGAGCTATCCCTTCAAGTTTATAAGCCAAATCAATGATCTCAGAAACTTCTTCCTCATCCTGAATCATTTTTTTAAATATTGGTTGGGAGCCAATAGCTTTTTCAAGAGTCATTCCCGGTACAAAAGGTATCATTTTTGAGATTCGATCACCCAAAGCATATGGTTTGCCAAGAGCTCTCGCGACATCCCTTACCACTGCACGTGCTGCCATTGTTCCAAATGTTGCAATCTGAGAAACCGCAGATTTTCCATACTTTTGTCCAACATAGTCAATGACCATATCTCTTTTATCCATGCAAAAATCAATATCAAAATCTGGCATGGAGATTCTCTCAGGATTAATAAATCTTTCAAAAAGCAGATTATGTTCAATTGGATCTAAAGCTGTTATTCCTAGGGCGTATGCTACTAAAGAACCAGCCCCCGATCCCCTTCCTGGACCCACCGGAACATCATTATCTTTAGACCATTGAATGAAATCTGCCACAATTAAAAAATAACTAGAGAAACCAGTCGCATGAATCTGTGTTAATTCATAATCTAAGCGTTGCAGATAAATCTCTTTTTTTTCTGCTGCATAGGACTCAATAATCTTATTAAGCTGTTTCTTAGAAAGCTCTGATAAAAAAGAATTGAAATCATGATCTTGTGGGACAGGATATTCTGGAAGAAAGTATTCATCTGTTTTAAGAGTAACGTTACATTTTTGGGCAATTGCAAAAGTATTATTTATTAAAGTTTCTGCATCACAGTCACTAAATAAATTTGTAATCTCATTCGTGGATTTAAAAAATTGCTCAGGGGTGTAGAGCTTTGCACGATTGGAATCATTCAATGTTTTCCCTGTATTAATGCATACTTTAGTCTCATGAATATCAAAATCTTCTTTTTGAGAAAACATGGCATCATTGGATACTATGATTGGAATCTTTAATTCAGATGCAATGGGTAAAATACATTGAATAAATTCTTCTTCAAAATTTTTACCCAGCCTTTGAAGTTCAATACAAAAATCATCCTGAAAAGTTTCCTGAAAGGACATTAATTCAGTTTTTAAATCTTGATGTTTATTAAGTTGGGTTAATTTAAAAATTGTAGATTCTGCACCTCCAGAAATTACTACAATGTCTCCAGCACAGCTTTTTAAATCATCGAAAGTAATAGAAAGATGCCCATTTGCTTGTTGAAGTTGAGACTTAGAAATTATGCCCATCAAAGATTTAAGCCCAACATTATTTTTGGCTAGACAAAGGATTTCTCCAAGCTCCCCCGAGTTTGATCTTAAATTAAGAATCGTACCAGCAATAGGTTTAATGCCTGCAGCTTCTGCTTTCTGAAAAAATTTAACCATCCCAAACATATTATTTAGGTCAGATAATGCTACTGCTGGCATATTAAGCTTTTTAGCATTTGCAACAATCTCATTGATTCTGAGCAAACCTCTTGAAATACTAAATTCCGAAGAAACTCTTAAATGAATGAAAGGAGTCTGCATAATTACACTATTACTCCTTTAAAAGATTTTCTATGGAAAGGTGTATAGCCTGATTCTTTCAGAGCATTTAAGTGATGCGCAGTTCCATAGCCTTTGTTTTTTGCAAAAGCATAAATTGGATATCTGTGATCAAGTTTTGTCATGAATGCATCTCTATGTACTTTAGCAATAATTGAGGCAGCTGAAAT
>Ga0255770_10000607_pt1 | contig 33535 bp, 32 predicted proteins | sample 071ome_22_FD_179968 | JGI IMG/M metagenome (GOLD analysis project Ga0255770, IMG submission 179968) | Coastal salt marsh microbial communities from the Groves Creek Marsh, Skidaway Island, Georgia - 071404AT metaG (version 2) | ecosystem: Environmental > Aquatic > Marine > Intertidal zone >...
CATGAAGATTGGGAAGCGGACGGATTTTATCTTTACGAACTCACTCTGAAAAACACTCCCGCCATCTATGGAAGACCTATTATCGATCAAGTTGGCAAAGTTTGTCCTGTAGAGCTGGCGAAAAAAATAGAAGGCATGCCGGCCGATCGAGGGCTCATCCACCCCAGACACCGCTACCTGGACCGCGACGACTGGCCCGAAGCTTTCCACATGATGCGCCACAAAACCGACCATTGCCTGACCTTGGAAGCGCCATCCGATTTCGAGTTGAATGTCAGAGTGAAAGCTTTGACCACTGCGGTGCAAACAGCGATTGCGGTCACATTGGGGTAACGCTTGGGTTTACCTTTGGATGTTGGTCAGGTAGTGTCCCGCGACTGCGAGGATCCCTGACGCGCTCCTTGTGGCATTCGAACTACAGTCCGTTTCCGTGTTGGGAAGCCTTCGGTTCTGATTAGCCTGGGTATTTGTTCACTCGGATACGTTGGGGTTTCCTTTGGGTAAAGGTGAAATTATTCCTGTTCCAGCAATGAACGCAGGCCCTTGGTGGTTTGATCTCTATCCCATTGGCTGCTTGCAACGTTCATCACGAGGTTTTCCCATGCATCGACATCCAACTCTTCATCCAGTAGCCAACCGTTCTCATCGAGAAACACCAAGCAGGCAGCCAGTGCGGTACGTTTATTCCCGTCATTGAACGGGTGATTTCTGCATATATAAAAAAGATAGGCCCCTGCTGCTTCAATGGGATCGGTGATCAAGGTTTGTCCGGCCAAACTTGCTTGTGGGGCAGCTAAAGCAGATTCCAACAAGGCGGGTTCTCTTATACCATCCAATCCACCGTGTGCAGCCAGAACTTCACGGTGAATGGCCTTCACAGTCTCAACGTTAAGATGAATAAATCCATCACTCACGAAAGACGCCTAAAAAGTTCCGAATTTTTACGGATCAACCGTTTTGCGGTATCAGCGGCTTTCTCCGGGTCTAGAACAGGCTTGAGAGGGGTCAAAATGATGCTGCCACTTTCATGAACCGTAATGGACACTTGATCCCCGATCTTCAAATGGGCCATGTCCATCAAGGCTGAATCAAAAACCAGCCCCTGAGAGTTACCTATTTTTGTGATGGTCTTTGTCATGATGTAAAACTATGTATTACGATCAGAGTGCCGTCAAGTTGACACTCAACGTAAGAGGACCATCTGCTGAATGACATCGCAGGGCCAAGGCAGGAGGCGGGGTCATCTGGAATGCTGGCGAGGTATCGCGGCTCTGGATACCTTGGTATCAAAGTAATGGTATCGGAAGAGCTATGTTCGTTCTTGAAGCGTTATGGAAATGGTTGGTGGTGACGGGTAGAATGCGGCTGGGGGATGCGGACCGTATCCAGAGCTCCGATGACTCGGAGCACTCCAAAGGCGCATACACGGTGAATCAAAGCCAAGATCACGTAGGATACGCCCAAGGGACCAACGACTGGCACATTTTCACTTTGCTCATGACACTGGTTGGACACTGGAGGTCAATCAGTGTTTGGAGGAGCGCTTGGTATTGCCTTCGTAGTCTGACTGACATTTGGTCGCCTTGCGGGTGCGCGGCGGGACGCCACGCTCTACCTCTTTCCCGTTGGAACTGCCCCCCCCTTGATCATTCGCGGTTTTTGGTGTCGATGGTGAGGGTGACCGGGCCGTCGTTGATGAGGGCAACTTTCATGTCGGCTCCGAATTCGCCGGAGGAAACGGGTTTACCTAGGTTCTGTTCCAGAGTTTTCAGGAATGCTTCGTAGAGTGGAATCGCAATGTCGGGCGGAGCTGCTTTGATGTAGGAAGGGCGGTTGCCTTTTTTGGTGCTGGCGTGAAGGGTGAATTGGCTGATGACGAGGACTTCACCACCGATGCCTTCCAGCGAACGGTTCATCTTGCCTTCGTCATCGGAGAAGACCCGCAAGCGGGCGATCTTACCGCAGAGCCAGTCGATATCGGCCTGGTTGTCTTCGGCCTCGATTCCCAACAGGATCAGAAATCCCCACCCGATGGATCCTTTCACCTTACCTTCAATGGTGACGGAGGCTTCGGATACTCTTTGTAATACGATACGCATGGGGGTGATCTTAGTCGTATCTATTTTGTTTATCCACAGATGAACGCAGATTTTCTGCAGATCCTTTTCAGTGGCGGCGCTGATTCAAATCAAGGATATCGCAGCGATCAGGATCAGATTCACATAACCCGCCGCCAGGACGTCATCCATCACGACCCCCCATCCTTTTGGGAGATTTTGACTCACGCTGACGGGCCAGGGTTTCCAGATATCGAAGAGACGGAACAGGGCGAATACCGAGACGTGCAAGATCAAGGTCCTGGTTGTCAGGATTTGATCCGCATGCCGGATCATTTCCGCGATGTGTGGAAAGAATAGCATGGGCCCCAGATAACAGCATAGTACGGCGACGAATTCGTCCAGAACGACGCATCCCGGATCATGAGCACCGAGCACTTTCTCGGCTTGTCCACAGCACCAAACCGCAAAGAAAACCAGCCCAACGGTGACGAGGCACATCGTCAGAGGCGACAGGAGGATCATCGACAACACCGCTGCAGGGATGGCTACGGCAGATCCCCAGGTTCCCGGAGCCTTTGGCAAATGCCCGACAGGGCCAAGGCAGGCCAGGGTAGCGGTCCAGTGTGTTGAGGTTTGCGTCATATGAATCGGGAGGCGATCATTCTCGGGACGGAGCTTTACATGTCATCCAGGTAGAGATCCCGGTTTTTCACCAGATAAACCGCCCCCGAGTAAAAAGTAAGCAGCACGGTCACCCATTGCGCCAGCATGGTGAAGGAAAGCACCCATGGCACCCCCAGGAGATTCCAACCGAAGATCGCTTCACCAACGCTTCCCCAACTGGCGTAGCTGATGGAAACCAATACGGCAATGATCGCGGTGATCTGGGAGATGGTCTTGTGCTTACCAAATCTCTCCGCCGCAAGGACGATGTTCTTGGACGCAGCCAATAAACGCAACCCGGTAATGGCAAGTTCGCGGGCCACAATGATGATGACCATCCAGGCCGGCATCAAATCCAGTCCCACAAACGCGATGAAAGCAGATCCGGTCAGTATTTTGTCCGCGAGCGGATCCATCAGCTTGCCGAAATCGGTGATCAGGTTGTCCCGGCGGGCGATTTTGCCGTCGAAATAATCGGTCAGGCTGGCGATCACAAAAATCACCAATGCAACGGAATCGTGGTAGGGCAAACCGGAAAACAACGCAGCCAAAAAGACAACGGTCAATCCGAATCGGGCGACGGTCAGTTGATTGGGTACGTTCATGGCTCAGTGTGTCGTGCTTTCATTGGCCAAGCACCCTTCGGGTATAAATCGAACATCCGGTGTTTGGCAATCCTTAGTCGTTTGTTTTGGGATTTTTCGTCATTCGGATGGTAGGGCAATGGGTCCAATTCGATTCTCACGTAATGCGGAAACCAGGACTTACGCTCTGAATAGACTGTCGGTTTTCGATGGACCAAGGGCTTACCACGTTCCATTTCCTTTGGTTAGGGAGACTGTGAGGAGAAAGTTTGGGACTTGGTGGAACAAGTCCCTCCATGTTTGTTTGGGGTGGCTGCAGGGGGGGGATTACTTCTTGGCTTCCCATATGAACGATTAAATAAAACTCGAATACCATGAGGATTGCGCGTCGAGACGACACGCTCTACCAATGATCGGGACTTGATCCGGCGGCGGGTCTGATCTAGTTTGTGCGCGTGAAATTTCCAAAATTTGCATTAAATAGTTGGTCGGGCGTTTGCCTGTTGAGCGCCGTGTTGGCTTCGAGCCTGCAGGTGGCAGCCGAGAACCCCAAGGTCACCATGAAGACAACGCTTGGGGACATCGTGTTGGAACTGGATGCGGAAAAAGCGCCTATTTCCACATATAATTTCATCAAATACGCCGAATCCGGGTATTACGAAGGAACGATCTTTCATCGGGTCATTCCCACGTTCATGATCCAGGGTGGCGGCATGGATGCCGAGATGGTTAAGAAAACCAAAGGGCTGATGCCTCCCATCAAGAATGAATGGAAAAACGGGCTTAAGAACAAACGAGGCACCATTGCGATGGCTCGAACCAACGCCCCAGACTCTGCGACGTCTCAGTTTTTCATTAATGTGGTCGACAATGCCACGCTGGACGTACCTCGAGGTGGCGCCGCTTACGCGGTGTTCGGGAAAGTCGTCGAAGGCATGGAAACGGTCGATAAAATCCGGGACACTGAAACACGGGTTCACCCGAAATACAATGGGAACAAAGTAGTGCCCGTTACCCCCGTCGTCATCGAATCCGTCAAGGTGAATGGCGATTATGATTTGGCCGATCTTGAACTGGCCATGGCAACCATCAAAAAGAAAGAAACCAATAAAGTGAGTGACGCTACGGACAAAGAAGCAGCTTTCCTGGCCGAAAACGCCAAGAAGGAAAATGTCAAAGAAACCGCATCAGGTTTGCAATACATCATCGAACGTGAGGGTGCTGATGTCAAACCCGGCCCAACCGATCAGGTTGAAGTGCACTATAGCGGTAAATTGCTGGACGGAACCGAATTCGACAGTTCCTACAAGCGGAATGAACCCATTGTCTTTGGCCTCAACCAGGTCATCCCCGGTTGGACTGAAGGACTTCAGTTGATTGGTAAAGGCGGGAAGATCAAATTGTTCATCCCTTCCAAATTGGGATACGGCGCACGTGGCGCCGGGAATGTGATTCCTCCATTTTCAACGTTGGTCTTTGACGTGGAATTGTTGGACATCAAGTAAAGAAATGGTGAATTTAAAATAGTAAATAGTGAATTTAAAAAGCCCGGATCCCTCGCGGAATCCGGGCTTTTGCTTTGTTAAGATCTATTCATCCTCGCTGGTTGTTTCGACTTCCAGCAGCTGACGGTTGGAATCGTCGTGAGGATCATCGGGGCGATAGTAATCTCGCCATAACCAACGTAGCATTTCGGGCATCATGGCTCCTCCCTGCTTGTTGGAGTGGGTGCCGATGCCCCAGCAATAGTTGACGTCGTATCCCCTCTCAGTGAGGGCATCGACCATTTTTCGGTTTTGAGTATGCCAGTCCCATTTGGGATCATACTGCCCACCGCGCCTTCTACCACGGTTGTCGTTCAATCCATCCTGAAGAAAGATTCGGATGGGTTTCTTTTCCGATTCCCGCACCAGATCCGGATACACATGACCGCCCCGGATGTTCGTGAAGCTCCCGATGGTACTGATCACCTTGCGAAACGCATCCGGCCGGTGCCATGCCACGGTGAAGGCACAGATGGCACCCGAACTGGCGCCACTGATGGCCCGGTCTTCCGGGTTATCGGAGATGTTGTAATCCTTTTTTAAAGCCGGAATCAGCTCATCCACGATCATGCGGGCATAGGTATCGTTCAGCTCGTTGTATTCGGTAGGACGATTGTTGATGCGATCTCCCCAGTCACTGGAGGATGATTCCTTCTGATGCGGCAGGCGACCCGGATTGATGAACACCCCGATGGTCACCGGCATTTCGCGACGGTAGATCAGGTTATCAAACACATTGGGAATGCGATACGAACCGTCCAGACTGACAAAGGCATGACCGTCCTGAAACACCATGAGCCGTGCCGGTTTGGAAGCATCATATTGCGCCGGCACATAGACCCAATAGTTGCGGGTCGTGTTCGGGAACACCTCGCTGGCATGGGTCAGTGGCCCGATGACTTTACCCTTTGGAACACCTTCCTGGGGCAATGAGTCCGGACTCAGTTTATAGACATCATCCAGAGGGCCCGCCCACACGGACGTCGCCCAGGCGCCTGCGAGAGCGATGGACAAGGCACGTTTCAAAACAGTCGAATGGATCATCATTTGAATCACTTTGATTGAGACTAAGATTTGGACAGACAGATCAGATGGCCCACGTCATTGCGCACGTAGATGCGTTCGTTGGCAAACACGGGTGTGGTCCAGCAGGTGGAATCCAGCACCTTCCTGCGCGAAACTTCTTTGAAAGCCAATTTGTTAACGCCTGTCACGGCCAATTCGCCGGCTTCATTGAGGGACAGGATGTGATCCCCTACCCCAATGGTGTTTCCAAAACCAAATCCGTCCCGGGTCCAGAGAATATTGCCCGAACTCAAGTCAGCGGCAAACAAGCGGCTGTTGCGGTTGCCCTGTTTGCCATCGATCCCGTAAATCACGCCACCCGCGATCACGCTGTTGTTCATCGCGTTCTTGATTTCCTTGGTGTTCCAAACGGATGACAGTGCGGCACCATCAAAGGCCAGCAATTCGGAATTCATATTGCCGGAGACAAAGATGCGGTTACCATGTTCAAGCACCACGGGTGTTGTGGCCTGCATGTTGAATTGAGCTTTCCAGGGATGCCGTGCCACTTCCTTGCCATCGACGGATTGAAGAATGCTCAAACCTGCACCATCCAGTGCAGCGATATAGTCTTTGGAGTCTCTTTTGAAAACAACCGGGGTTGTGTAACCCGCCTGATTTTCGTCGGAAGTCACCCAAAGGGTATCGCCGGTAGCGGCATCAATGGCGGCGGTTTTGCCTGCAGCCACATAGATGTGACCATCGTGCAAGACCGGAGAACTGGCGAAGCCCCAGTTGGGCACCTTGACGCCCAGGACTTCCACGAGGTTCACCTTCCAGTTTGTCGAACCATCCGCGACTTTCAAACTGTGAAGTTGTCCATCTTTGCTCAGCACAAAGACGCGACTGCCGTCAAAGGTCGGAGTCGCATTCGGGCCGCCTTTGTGCATCCGTGGAAGGAGTTCCGCTTCGTAGGAGTAATGCCATTTTTCCTTACCGGTATTGGCATCCAGGCAATAAACCGTCTCTTTTCCTTCCGCATCGTGCCCCATCGCAAATGCCAGACCTTCCGCAACCGTGATGGAGGCGTACCCCACACCAATCTGCTTTTCCCAGGCCACCGTATAATTGGAAAGATCCGGAGCAAACCCCTCCCCTGCCACCTGGTTGTTGCCTTCGGGCCCCAGCCACTGGGGCCAGTCTTCCGCCTTGCTCGTATTCGAAAACAAGCCTGTCGCCAAACACATGCCGACGGTCAATACTGTAATGTTCTTCTTCATCTTGAATGTTTCTTCAGGTTGAGTGGTGGTTGATATGGATGATTACACATCGGCAGGAGTCCAGCCAAGATACACATCGAACCTGGCGGCCAGTTCACCGATTTTGGAATTCGGGATAGGTTCAAAAGGAATGGTCACGTTTGCCTGTTGTTTCGGATCGGTGATTCGTTTCCAAATACCGTCCTTGGGATTTTGTTCATGCCCTTTGATGTAGCATTGCGTGGTCAATAACTCTTTGCCTTGACGTTTCACCTTGAAGTGGATGTGCGGCGTGCGCCCTGGATATGGAACCGGCTTGATGGTACGAAACACGTATTCGCCGGTCGATCCGGTCAGGAAACGCCCGAAACACTGAAAGTTGGTGTCGCGTCGTTTCAGGTCGTCGCCACTGCCCGAGTGATAATACACACCTTTGGCATCACACTGCCAGATTTCGACCAGGGCGTTGCGGACAGGTTCCCCCCGGCCATCCAGGATGCGGCCGCTCAACCAGGTCACTTCCCCGATACCGGGAGTGGTTTGATCATTGATGATCAACAGATCGTTATCGGTGTCCAATGGCAGAGTGTCCGGATAAAACGGTCCTTCGGTTTGCTTGGGAGTGCGAACCAGTTCCTCGGCAAAGAGTCCGGGAACCTGCCAAAGCGCGGCGCCCAGAGCAGTGGTTCTCAGGAATTGCCGGCGTGTGTGAATGTGAAAGGGTTGTAGATTCATAACGGTTTGTTTCGTGTCAAATGGGACGATTAATTAAGGTTCGATTAAAAGACAATCTGTCAGCGCATTTGTTACAGGTTTTGGTTTGGACCATCTGCTTCCTTGTTCTCGGTCACTTCAGCCGAAAAGGTGATGGAAGAAACGGACATCAAATTCGAGCCATCCTCCGCGGCGTCGTTACGGAAGATCAAACAAAGGTCCTTCTTGCCGCTCACTTCGCGAATGGCGATATGGACCGGATCACGACGGAAGCCACCAAAGCCGCGACGTCCCCCACCCTGAGGTGGTTCGGGAGCATCCAATGTCGCCGCTCCCAGCAATTCGCCTCCGGGACCGCCCAAACGCACTTCAATCGTGCCCCCGGCATGGTTGCTGCGGGCCATGACGTTGGCCATGACGTCCAACTGTTTGACTTGTGTCAGATCGATGTTCTTGAACAAGGCATGCGATCCTTTGGCAACCGTTGCCCCGAACCGACCGGTCTCGACGCCATCCAACACATCGGCAGCGCTTACTTGGAGCGTGGCGGAGCGCAACAGCTCAATGGTCTGTGAGGTCAAGGAAGCAGCCAGATCGTCTCCGGCATCTTTGTAGACAGCCCGCATCAACACCGCGCCCGGGTCAACTGGGCCGCGACGACCGAATCCACCCCGCCCCTGAGGGGCTGCCGGAGCTACAGGGGTATATGCCCCCACCAGAGCAGGCCCCTGATTTCCATCATCAGCCAGACTCAAAACATATTTCAAAATCTGTTTGGCTTCATCTTCCGTGAGGAGCGCGTTCGGCGGCATGGGCACTTCGCCCCACACGCCCCGGCCACCGCCCACCACTTTGCCGGCGAGATCGTCCAACGCGTTCTCATCGTCCTTGTATTTGGCGGCGATTTCCTTGAATGCAGGTCCCACCAATTTCGCATCCACCAGGTGACAGGATCGGCAATTGGCCTTGGCGATGATGGATTGTGCCACCGGGAAACGAGAGGTGGCCGCGTCATCCAAGGGCATTTGCCTCAGGGACTCCACATCGAAGTTGGAATCCACCTGATCGATACTGAAGGTGATTTTGTCCGCATCAATGTCACCCTTTGAAAACGTCCCGTCTTCCGCATCCTCAACTTCCACCGCATACTCCACAGGAGCGCCGGGGAAGAAGAAAGAGCGGTTGCCCTTGAACTGAATGGACACTTTGGGAGGTTCGTTTCCAGACACGATCGGCAGGGAAACCGAATCACTCGCCCCCGAAGGATCCGTCACCGTCAGACGCGCGTTGTAAGTGCCAATGGATGTCAGGGTAACCGTAGGATTCGGTTCCTCTTTGACTTGGACATTGCCGCCAGCATCGACGATTTCCCAGCGATAGCTGAGATCATCGTTGTCGTAATCTTCCGTTCCGGCAGATGAAAGCGAAACCTCAAAGGGCGGCACACCGCCTTTTTTATCGCTCTTGGCAACGACGATGGGTTGACGGTTGCCGCCTTCAAAAGCGATGCGAACCAGCCTGGCCTCCGGACTGTATTGGAACCAGCGACCACCATATTCCAACACATACAAATCCCCGTTGGGTCCAAACTTGATATCGATCGGTTCCACCGGACGGTAATCAGGAAGAAATCGTTCCAACGATTTGAAATCACCATTGTCCTCCATCGAAATCACAAACAAGGCCCGACGGGAAAACTCGGCGACGATCCACTTTCCTTCGAAATAAGCGGGCCAGGGACGCTCGGCATTCGGAAAGTCGCCACGATGATAGATGGGTCCACCTGTAGCGGAACGACCTCCGGTGCCGAGTGCCGGGAATTCGGGGGATTCGTCATATGGATAATACACGAACGAGGGAGCCAAATGAGGCAACTCGACGAGGCCGGTGTTATTGGGGGAAGTGTTGGTGGGAGCTTTGGGATCCTTCTTCTTCCCTGGAGTGTTGGTTTCGTAGTCCATGACCGGATAAGCAAAATCCCCGACGAAATAAGGCCAGCCAAAGAAACCGGGTTCGCGTGCCTGATTGAACTCGTCGTATCCTTTAGGCCCGATTTCACTGTGTTGTCGCGCATCCGGCCCGACCTCTCCCCAGTAAAGCCAGCCTGTTTCGCTGTCAACCGCAACACGCCAGGCGTTACGATGCCCCATGGTGTAGATCTCCGGGCGCGTGTTGGGCATGGTCAGGGGAAAGAGGTTTCCCGAAGGGATCGAGTAGGAACCATCCGGCTCGGGATGAATGCGCAGGATTTTACCTTCCAGACTATTGGTGTTGGCGGCACCCCGTTGATCATCCCAACTGCTTCGACCCGGGCGTTCGTCGGTGTGCGCGGCCTGATTATTGCCGGTGTTGTTTCCGATGGTGATATACAGATTGCCGGCGGCATCCCAGGCCATTCCACCACCCGTATGACAGCAGGTCTCGCGTTGAGCGGGAAATTCGAGCATCACGATCTCGGAATTGGCCACCAGCGTATTATTGAAGATCTCCCACCGGCTGATCACTGCCTTGGCATCAACCGGATCGTGGTAGTAGAGATACATCCAACCGTTCTCCTCAAAATTGGGATCAAGAGTCATCCCAGCCAAACCTTGTTCATTGTTGCCGGTGGAGTTGACATACAACTGACCGACGGATTTGACACTGGCGTCCACGGGATCATAGAGCTTCACGCCACCACGTCGTTCGATGATGAACACTCGGCCGTCCTCCAACACCTCAAACGACATGGGCTCATTGAGCGTGCCTTCCGTCACCACAACGGGTGTGAAACGATTGTCGTCCGGCTTCAGGAGGGGGTCGGTCTCAAAAGCCTTGGGATCAGCAGCTTGAAGACCAACCAGTGACACACCGGCGGCAAGAACGCAACCCAGCAGGTTGCCCAATATCGGTTTGATCATATACATGTCGTTCGAACTGTGTTGTGTGAGTCTGAATGGATTACATGAAAACGCGTTTCAAGACAAGAAACGATCCCATGAGATCATCACCTACTCGACGATTAAAGTGGAACTCGACAAGGCTGACCGAAAAACGGAAGAACTGGTTACATGATATTTTCCATCGGGATGCATTCTATCGACAGAAGCACACGAACCCGGTTTTGCAAATTCTTGCCCTGCCGTGGAAAATCAGGATGAAACAGGGTCTTCCAGCTGGCGCTGAGGATTATCGGCCCAGAAACTGAGCAATGCAAACAGGGCGGGCACGAACATGCTGATGAACAGAACCGGGCGATATGATCCGGTCCATTGTTCAGACCAACCAAAAAGGAGCGGCCCCAACCCGCTGGCGATGACCATGGTGGACATGTTGACTCCGCTGATGGATCCGAGCCAAAGCCTGCCGAAAAACCTCGGCCAGATGATGCCTGACAAACTGACGAAACCACCCCCGGCGATGCCATTGCCAATAACATAAGCAGCCACTCCCCAATCGTTCGTCAATTGATACAACCCCGCCACACCCGCCAAACCGCCCAAATTCATCAGCACCAACAAATACTTCAATCGAAGCCTGGCATTGATCCAACCAAAACTCAGGTTCGTGGTAATACTGACCAACGCCATCGGAACAAACAGAGTCAAGATGCGTTCACGATCAAAACCAAACGCCTCCCCCATAGACAAAATATGAAAAGTGAACGCGGTTGCGAATAGGGCATAAAAGGCAAAAGACAAATTGAACACCCAGAAGGAAAACGTCTTGAGCGTTTCATTGAGCGTAAAGTCATGATGAATGTGCATGTCCCGGTTGACTGATCCGGTGCGTTTCACCGAGCCCCCATCCATCACCAACCCGCAATCCTCCGGACGATCCCGAAACACCGCCCAGGCAACCGGCACCATCACCACAATCGTCAGCAAACCAATCACCCGCCAGGCGCCGTCGTGACCGTAGCGTTCGACCAGATCATTCAACCACCGTGGCGCCACTGAAAATCCAAACGAAACAAACACACCACTCACGGCGAGCGCCATGCCACGTTTGACATCAAACCACTTCCCAATGACATTGCGGCAAGTCATGGAAAGCACACCCTGAGCCGACACACGAATCAGGTAAAACCCAATCCCGATGCAAACAAAAGCACAAGCCGTATGCCAGGATGCCGGAAGCATTACGGAAATGGTTCGATTCAGGGAAGTGACCAGACTGAGGTAAAACAACACCAAGCCGGTTGCCAGAGCGGAAACAATCGTCATGCGACGTTCTCCCCATCGATCCACCAAGCGGCCCATACGAGGCAAAGTCAAACCACTGGCAACCGTCCCGACACAATAAGCCAAACTCAAGGTGACACGGGACAATCCCAGTTCCTCCATGAGGATATCCGTGAACACACTGAACCCCATGGTCTGTCCCGGAATGGTAAACAAAGTCCCCAAGGTGGCCCCCACCACAATGATCCAACCATAAAAAACCGGAAAGCGCCCCGGTTCCCAGGGCATGTTCGTCGCCAACCAGGATCGCCGTGCATTTGATTCAGAGGATGATTCAGTCGTTTTCAGAGCGGAGAACTTCTCAGTTTTCCGTGGAGAAACAAGGGGAATCGTTTAAAAGAACAGATCACTGTGAGTTCCGGTCCGCTCCAATCTCAGCAGGTCTTCATCGGCCTCAATGGTATAAATGAGCAACCAGTCCGGTTCAATGTGGCACTCGCGGGAACCTTTCCAATCCCCTATGAGAGCATGATCCCGATGCTTGGGATGCAGAGGCTCACTTCTGGCCAATGAGGAAACAATCATTTTGATTTTCCTCAAATCTTTCCCTCTTTTTATCGCTCTCTTCAGGTCTTTGGAAAACCTTTTGGTTTGTTGAAGGCGCATCAGTGCTCCCAGCTTGCAAACATATCATCAAGTGAGTTGAATTCTTCAATATTCTTCCCCTCACGACTGTCCTCCAGGACTCGCCGGGTCTCCGCGTTGGGAATTTTGAGAGGAAAGGGCAAACCTTTGTGAAGACTGACCTGCGTATAAAAAAGCCTGATGGCTTCGGTTGGCGACATGCCCAGTTTTCCGAACACGGCTTCGGCTTTCTTCTTCACGCTCGGCTCAATACGCGCATGCACCACGGCTGATTTACTCATGAACCTTACGTATCACATATGCAACACACGGTCAAGATCGAGAAGATGGGATTTGGAATAGAAGGGATCCCTTTCAGTAATTGTCCTGACCATTTAATTTGAATGACGAACCATCAAAGGAAGTCTATGTTGTTTCCAAATCAAACACATATGATTTTCGGCAATCATTCCAATCTGAAAAAATTTGGGTTGACGACAGGTTTCTTCGTGTTGTGCGTCGGCCTCTATCTGTCGCTACGCACCCAAGCCCCGCTTTTCGAAAGCCATACCATGGAATGGTGGCTGAATGATTTTTCTCAGACAAGTTTTCGATCAGGACCTCATGTAACCGAACGCCAAAAAAAGGCCATCGAAGCATTTCACCATTTCGGAAAACAGGGACTTGAGTTTCTGTTGGATGAAATGAGCATGCCTCGCGGTTTTATATCTCGCTACAAAATCAAGCTGACGAAAAAACTACGCCAAGCAAGCTGGGGAAAGTTTTTAGGCTTCAAACAGCAAGCTTCACGGGGCGAACAAGCGGGATTTCTGTTTCGTCATCTGGAATTTCCGCTGGAGCGGACCGAAGTCCAGTTGAATCAATTGAACTCAGCCGACTACTACGAGATGTACTACGCAACGGTGGTCTTACGCCAAGCAACCAACCACCAGGCTGATATAATTCGCTCAATGGGCCCCTTTTTGAATCACACTAATGCCTCGTGGACAAGCCTGGCGGCAGGAACCATTGCCAAGCTTTACCAAAAAACCGATACGGTCCAGGAATTGGCCGACTACCTGCCCGGAATGCCCCCCATAAGGGACACGACAGCACTGATGACCATTCTATCAAAACATGTGGATCAATCAGCCTTTGCAAAAAAAAGGCTGCTCCAATTGGCAGAAGGGTCGGAAAGCGATCGAACCTTCGCAGCAACTACATTTTTACTATCTCCTGAATCCACCAAGGAGGATGCCATTCAAAAATTGAAGACCATGCTCCTTTCAGCGAAAGATAGAAACAGGCCGTTCAAAGGTCCCCCCATACTTTTTATTCAACCACAGCCTTCACTCCCACACACATTTCAATACCTGGCATTATTGGAAGCATCCAATCAACCTCTCGACGGTCTCCAACCGACACTGCTAAAGATCGCAGACGAAATGGAAAGCGTTACCATTGCCCTTCAAGTCGCACGTCTCCATCGATTCCAAAAATGGGATAACACCGAAATCATCGACCGCCTGTTGAATCACATCAAGCAACCCGGCCATTGGACACCACAACATTTCACCGCCTTCCTTTCGATTCTTCAATTGGAACCCGAGCACGCTCAAGCTTGGAACCTGTTTCATCAAGCAATGAACCATTCGCCTTCAAAAGATGAATTCCTGAAAAAGCTGGATCAGGCAAAAGAGTCACAGGAACCCTACAGGGTAATCACCTCCTATTATGAAAATTTGGACTACAGACCCTATTACGAAATTGGAAAAAAAACGCTGGAACTCCTGAAGTCTACTGAATTCGATTCAGCAAACGGAACCGATGACCGATAGCAAACCTCAGAATCCATCTGCGGATTAAAAACAACAAACCTCACAGGCCCGGCGGCTCCGGCCAAAGCAACTCTTTCTCCACCGGTGCCACACCGACGGGTAGCGTTTTTTCCATCATGTAGTAGACCTCCACGTTCTGGATCTGCGGATCACCCGGATGTTTTTTTTCCCACGTGGATTTGAAATGATCAACGACCCGCTCCCATAATCCGGATTGTTCCGAAAGATCATAAAGCATCATCATGTATTCCTTCCAGCGATCACTCGGGAAAGTTTTCAGCACATCATCAGGTTTTTCCCACAAGGAAGATCGCTCAGGATCCAGCAGATCAAACTGAGAACCATCCTCGCGTTCAGCCAGCATCACATACCAACCGTCGTGAACCATGGGTTTCGGGGAAAACATGCCCCAATACTGATCCATTCGTAGCAGGCTGACCACCTGGGCCGCCCAGTTTGGCATGCGACTTTTCAGTGTATCGGGATAATCCCAGGTCATCCATACGTTCCAAACCAGCATGAACACCAGCATCCAGGCAACGAGACGTTCCTTCACGGCGGTGGAAAATGTTTCGCGTTTCAAAAGGACCGGACCACGTCCAAAACCAAACCAGGTCCAGACATGCCCCGGTACATGCGGCAACAATGCCAAGGTGGAAATGAAAGGAAACAATCCGATATCCAAGGTCAGCCAGAATGAAAACTGCAACACCAACAACAGCCCCATACCGATCAATCGCAACAGGGTTCCGCGGGCGAGCAACAACAAGGGAGCCACCCCCTCCACCAACAAGGTCAACCACGTCAGGTAACGCAGCATGGAGTCCGGCAATGATTTCAACCAGACAGCCGCAGGCAACGCAAACTGATCAATCTCCAAGGCATAGTGCAAAGCCGATCCATCCAGCCAGGCATCTCCATGCTTACGCAACACCGAGAATAAGTACATGACACACACCTGCAGCCGAAGCCCCCACCCGGCCCAGCTACTCAGCGCCATTGAGTCGGGTCTATTGCCCACATCACTTTTCCTGCTATAAGCGAACCTTGCTCCCATCGGCAAAAAGCAGGACCATAACAACAGGAGAAAAAACAGTTTGTCGCCTCCGTAGTTGGTCCAGGGATTACGTGCCTGTATGGAGTGTAGAAAAATCAAAGCGACAAGAGACATCCATCTCGCACGCCAACCAACAGCCAGCAGGAAGGAAGCAACAATCCCCATTCCACAACAAGCCCGGATCCATTCGACACGATCGGAGATTGCGCACACCGACCAAAACCAGGACCAGGGTTGCTGGGGCAAGTGCCGGAGGATTTCCAGGGGAAGGACGCCTTCCGCTGAATACAAAGAAGAGGCCTGCAGCATGCGGAGTGAGAAATCCACCATGAGCAACAAACCCAGACACATCCTGAAAACAGCAAGCGAACGTAGATCCACCGCCAGATGCTGATCCAGTCGGTGATGAATTCGTTTCAATGAGATGGAATGCATCCGGTTCATGCTGATGTCTGCACCCCTCAAGCAATACCGCAGACCATCTGCCATGGATGGTCCTGCACATGCTTTCCGGGCAAGGCGTATGAAACCACAGAGGGCACAGAGATCACAGAGGAAAAATGTATCGTTTTCAAAGGATGCGCCTCTGGAGTGCACCGAGTCATCGGAGCTTTGGATACCGTGCGAAGACGCGGGGCGTGCACAAGTTTCACGGACCTTAACTTTCACGTGAGCAGGATCCGTCAAGAGGAAGCGGATGTTGGCGGCTTTCAGGAATCATGACGTTTCCCTAGCGTATCCAGAGCGGTGCTGCACACCGAAGTCCAGAGCGCGCCCACCTTATCCCTTACTTTGGTACCATATGAAATGCCTCATCGTTCAAGCCTGCCTTGATTTTACCCGCAGCTCACTATAGAAAATGTGTGTGAGCAATAAGAAATCCGATACCGACAACCAGGGCATGGCGGCCAAATTGGTGCCTTTCCTTTATCTGACTGCGGCCATCAACGGCGGAGTGATCCTGATCGTCGAGATTCTGGGGGCCAAGATGCTGTCGCCCTATTTCGGCACATCGCATTTTGTATGGACCGCACAAATCGCGGCCACTTTGATTTCCCTGGCATTCGGATATTACTACGGCGGCCGCATGGCGGATCGCAAACCACACTTGGCTCGTTTGTTTTACTCCATGCTGTTTGCATCCATTTACCTGGCCATCGCCACCCTGGCACTCGAGCCCGTCGCCTATTTCTTTCTGAAGTTCAAACTGGCGATGGGATCTCTGCTGATGGCGCTCTTTCTTTTCTTTCCACCATTGACCCTGTTGGCCATCACGATTCCCTTTCTGGCAAGGATCACCACCCAGACCACCCAGACCATCGGGGTCCAGGTAGGCCGATTGTCCGCCATCAGCACAGTCGGAAGTGTGGCGGGGACCGTGTTGATCAGTTATGTCCTGATCCCACACCTTCCGAACACCTACACCATGCTCATGGTGGTCGGCATCGAAATCGTTCTGGTTGTCGTTTATTTCCTGATGTTTGAGAAAGGATTCAAAAAGGCCCCCGGAGTACTCCCCGGGATTATCACTGGAATACTACTTTCCATGGTGGCTGGTAGAGTGGAATCGGTGAAAAGCTCGGGATTCGGCAATGAACTGTATCGCAAGAATTCCAATTTCGGACTGATGCAGGTCGTGGATTCTGATGAGGGAGATGTCCGGTATTACCTCAACGATTTTCTGACTCAAAACATCCACGATCCGAAAGCAGACAAAAGCCTGACGGTCTTTACCTACATGTTGCACGGACTGACACACGCCTATCACGCCGCTCCAGAGAAAGTGCTATGTATCGGTCTGGGAGTCGGCATCGTCCCCATGCAACTGGCCAATGAGGGCAGCAATGTGGAAGTGGTGGAGATCAATCCAGGTGTGGTCGAAATCGGAGAACAATTTTTCGGACTGGACCCAAGCAAACTCGACCTGCATATCGGAGACGGTCGCTATTTTCTGAACGCTTCCGAAGAACTCTACGACGTGGTGGTGCTGGATGCATTCCTGGGGGATTCCTCACCTTCCCACCTGATGAGCCGCGAATGCTTCGAAAGCATGGCCAAACGCATGAAGGAAGATTCCATTCTGGTGATCAATGCCTTTGGACATTTCGATCCGGGAGAGGATTTTTTCATGGCATCGCTGGACAAGACCCTGCAATCGGTATTCGGCACGGTACACATTCATGACGGGACACGCGGCAATGTTTTCTTTGTCGCTTCCAGGAAAGAAAATCTTAAGCCACATCAGGCCATGGACATGACTGATGTGCATCCCAGAATCATGGCTTTCGTTGAAACCGCCTGGAAAAACAAGATGGAATCCAATCCGGACAGCGGCATCATTCTCACGGACGATTACAATCCGGTGGAGTACTATGACGCAAAAACACGTGAAGAAATCCGCCTGAACTTCGCCCTCAACATGCGCGGCAAGTAACACTTTCAAAAAAGTTGAAACAATTTCATGCATACCGGTGCTTTTACGGTAGAATGGAATGGATGACGATAGCTGAGGTAATTGGATTATTTCTGACCGAAATCGTGATGATGGTGGGAGCCGTTGGAAGTGTCATCCCGGCCATCCCGAGCACGCCCGTTGTATTTATCGCGGCGCTGGGTCACAAGATTTATTTCGGAGAAGCCAGTGCCAGCATGGGGGTCATGATCGTGCTGGGTCTGGTTATGATGTTTTCCCTGATACTTGATTACGTGGCCAGTCTGATTGGCGCCCGTAAACTCGGAGCAACCTGGAAGGGCGTTGTCGGAGCACTTTTGGGCGGCATGTTCGGATTGCTCTTGGGGCCCTGGGGCATCTTGATCGGTCCGTTTGCGGGGGCGCTTGCCCTCGAGATGCTGGGCGGCCGCAACTTCGACGAAGCCACCAAAGCCGGCACCGGGGCATTACTGGGCATCCTCGCGGGAACACTGGGCAAATTTGTCTGCGCCATCGGAATGGCGGGACTCTTCGCCGCAGATGTCATCATCCGCGCTTTGGGATGGTAATCCGATCAATCCTTCACAGAGTCCCTCATCATCGCGTCCACCTTGGCGCGTATGTCAGCGTCCATTTTGATCAGTGGGGGCCATTCGCGTTGAAAGCCTTCACCCGATAATTTGCGGGTTGCGTCGAACCCCAGTTTTGAACCGATCCCGACAGCTTCGGTCGCATGATCCAGCACATCGGCGGGGCCTTTCGTGAAGATGGTGTCCCGTCTCGGTTCGGTGTTGGAGCACAGGCGGAACAGGACTTCGCTGGTATTGTGCACGTCGACATCGTCATCGACCACCACGATATATTTGGTGAACATCATCTGCCCCATCCCCCACAGTCCATGCATGATCTTGAAAGCCTGCATGGGGTAGGTCTTGCGAATACTGACAAACACGAGATTGTGAAACACTCCTTCTGCGGGTAGCGCAATGTCTACGATCTCCGGGAAGTTCATTTTGAACACGGGCAGAAACAACTGAACACTCGCCTTGCCCATGTAGAAATCTTCCATGGGTGGAATCCCAACGATGGTGGCCGGATAAACAGCATCCTTGCGGTGAGTGATCGCGGTGATGTGAAACACAGGATAAGGCTCCGGCAAGGTATAAAACCCTGTGTGATCGCCGAAGGGACCTTCATCGCGCAACGGTTCTGTGGGATCAATGTATCCCTCAATCACAAAATCGGCATTGGCAGGCACCTGCAGGTCGTTGGTTTCGCATTGAACCATCTCGATGGATTTTTTACGCAGATACCCGGCAAGCAGGAACTCATCCAATCCATCCGGCAAGGGCGCCGTCGCGGCAAACGGAAAGACCGGGTCGCCCCCAAGGAAAATACTCACCGGCATCCGCTGTCCGGTCTCGTAGTATCTCCGGCCGTGTCTGGCCGCCACTTTCTGGAGTTGCCAATGCATGCCGGTGGTTTGTTCATCGTAGACCTGAACACGATACATGCCCAGGTTCCCCTCTCCGGTATCCGGATCTCTGGTGACCACACAGGGCAGCGTGATAAAGCGTCCGCCATCCAATGGCCAGCATTTCAGGATCGGAAAATCTTTCAGGGTGGGCACCGGATTCGCATCCCTGGCCGGATCCCGGTCGGCGGATGGAGCCTGGGGCCAGGGTTCGGAGCGGGATTCGGGTGCATCATAGCGGTGAATCACTTCTTTGCAGGGACCTGATTTCACTTTTTTGGGCCGGGTATGCCGGAGCTCCATGGCGGTCCCCAAAAGTTTCATGGCATCCTTCAATCCGGTGGGTGGTTTTGCCTTCATCAGGGTACCGAGTTCCGTCGCCACGGATTCCACTGATTCGGCTCCCATCGACAAAGCCATGCGACGATCGGAGCCCATCGTGTTGATCGCAACCGGAAAAGGTGATACCACGCCATTGACTGTGGGCTTTTCGAACAACAAAGCTTTGCCACCGCCGGGCTTTTTCATCTCCCTGTCGGTGATTTCCGTGATCTCCAATTCGGTGGCCACCGGTTCCTTGATGCGAACCAGTTCACCCATTGCTTCCAATTTTTCGACAAAATCCCTGTATGATCCAAATGCCATTGTGCGAACACCCTATCAGAGTTTTCGCCGGATTCAATGGAACATAGATAAGAACCGGTCATGGTTTGGATATTCAAATTCGGATCTTGATGCCGAAGAGCTTGTCGAGTATCAATCCATGCATTCGAAGAAACACGAAACTATCTCGCCCTACGCGGATTCCAATGGGATTCGTCGATTGTAAAAGACAGTGGTATCAAACCGGTTTTAAACTGTGCCCCGACTAATCAAAACCCGGAAACAACACGATAAAATGCAAACTTTGGAAAAAATGGAACCCATGTCGGCAGGGCAGATCCTGGACCGCACCCTGAAACTCTATTCACATCATTGGAGTTTGTTGCTCGGCATTTCGGCCGTATTGACCCTGCCTGCCGCTGGAGTGATGATCGCAATCAATTCCTTCACACAACATGCCCTTCGCACTCAAAACACCTCGGCGACACTGATCGGAGGACTGTTGAACCTGGTGGTCATCTGTCTTTATGGATTTGTGATTTACCCATGGGCTCAGGGAGCCTCCACCTTTGCCATCAGTGAACGTTACCTCAACCGTGAAGTCGGCATCGGGCAGGCGATCGGTTTTGGATGGCGTCGATTGGGCACCTTGTTCAACGTTTCACTTTCCATTGGCATGCGAGTTTTCATTGGCATGTTGCTTTTCATCGTTCCCGGCATCATGTGGGCGTGTTCTTATGTCGCGGCGCTGCCTGCGGTGGTTATCGAAGGCGGAACAGCACGGGATGGCATGCGACGCAGCCGCGATCTGGCTCACGGAAGGCGTTGGAGTGTTTTCGGTGTACTGATCACCATCTGGCTGCTGAGCATCCTGCTCAACATCGCCTTTTACTTTGTGGTGGATCTCAGTCTAGGAGCCACAACCTTCTTCGGTGACCTGGTCTACAATGTCATCAGCCAGGGCGTCGGGATTTTACTCATGCCGGTCGGTGTGATCGCAGCGACGTTGTTGTATTATGACTTCCGCATTCGCAAGGAAGGTTTCGATCTGGAAATGCTTCAGCAAGCCATGCACGAAGATTTCAACCCAGGTTCCGACGACCAGCAACCTCCAATCAATCAGGACCAGGGATTCTGAAGAACTCATCACAATTCCAACAGCACCACACGCCTCTGACACGACCGGAACATGGCTCAAACTCAATCAATGCTCGATGACGAGATCATCCGCGAGAGTGCTCGCGACATTCTCGAGCAATCGGAGTTCCGGGAGGAGGAGACCGCCTATCTCATCCAGAAATGGCTGGGCAGATTTGGCGACTGGTTACATTCCTTTCAGGATTGGTCCGCTGAAAACCCTTTTTACACCTGGCTGATCATTATCGGATTATTGATCGTCCTGATCCTGCTGGTCACGCATATCGTCTATACCGCGTTTGGGGATAGTTTTGGCGGCAAAAAATCTCAAGCACCCCAGTCAGGAAGCGGCAGATCCATGGAAGTGCTGGAGGGCAAGGCTTCCAGCTGGCGCGAGGGATTGGAAAAAGCCAGGACCGCCCTCACATCGGGACAATTACATGAAGCCATCTGGATTGGTCATCGTGTGTTGTTGGGATTACTGGACGAAATCGGATGCATTCAGTTTCAAGGATACAAAACCAACACCACCTACCTCCGTGAGCTGGGGCAACAACACGCCTGGTTTGATCTGCTCAAGCGATTCACGCACACCTACGAAACCAACGTTTATGGCAGCGTTGAAATCGAAGAGGAAGAAATCCAATCACTACTGGGAGAAGTGGTCACCTGCATGGAGGAATCCTCATGAACACCGAACGCAAGAACCGGATCATCGTTTTTTCAGCGCTGGCCTGCTTCAGTTTGCTGATGGCCCTGCTGACGATTCTTTCGCCGGCGGCAAGCCATGACCTGCTCAATCGTCCCAGCACCTACTACACCGACAAAACGGGAGCGAAGGGATTGTGGATGATCCTGCAGGAATTCCTCCCATCCGTTACCCAATGGCGCAAGCCATTCGCCGTGGTGGCAGGACACCAACACCTTTCCCCAGACATCGACACATTGATCGTCGCCTCCCCGGGGCGTCCTCTTGGCCCCCATGAAACGGAGGCGCTCATGGAATGGATCGAACAAGGAGGACAGCTCATTCTGGCATTGGAAGAAGATTGGCCCATATCGGATCAGCCCCTCAAAAAGCAACATTCCTGGCTCAACGAACGACGCCAGAAAGCACTGCAAATCAAAACAGAAGACACCGATCCCCAAACCATCAAGGATGGCTTCCTGAAGCGATTGGAACTTGGTTTTGAAGTGGAACAACAATCCCAACACTCCTTGAGCGGATGGTTGACAGTGGGTGCAGACCTTCCTGTCTACAGGATTAAATCGCGCGAAACACTCACATGGGAAGGAGCCTTTGAGCCCTTCGTGATCGGGGAAAACAATGAGCCGCTTGTCATCAACAAACCGATGGGACTGGGACGCATCCTGATCACCGGTCACAGCTCAATGATTTCAAACGAAGCCATGATGGATTCCGACAACGCGGTCTGGTGGACCCGCATCTGCCACGATTGGGGAACCGGTCGCGTTGCCTTCGATGAATACCACCACGGCTTTGCCGAACGCCGGGGATTTACTTCCCTGGCCGGAGATTTCATGCACACGCCCTGGGGTTGGTTCACGCTCCATGCCATGTTGGCAGGCGGACTGTTCATGTTTTTCACCCAACGTCGTCTGGGACGCATCTATGAAAAACCAGTGACCCATACACGTGAAACGCTCAAACTCCTCCAGGCACGATCCTCCATGCTTGAACAAGCCCAACCCACACGCCTGTCCGGTCAATGGATTGCCCACACCCTGGCATTGGATCTGACACAGGGCGGGTTGAATGTGCCCTGGAAAGACTGGATCCAGGCCCAGGCGGATCACACTCAGAGCACTGAAGTGGGCAAGCACTGGAAGAAGTTGATTGATCAACTCACCAAACTGGAACAATCACCATCCAGCGACGAAGCAACGCTGAAACAACTCAGCCAGACAGCCGCCACCATTCAACATTTTTATCGTCATGAACATTGAATCACAAGAAAACCCAGCTCCCGAAGAAACAACCGGCTGCACACTGGCGGGTCAGGTGCAAGACCAGCTCCAGACGATCATCAGCGGACAGGAATCCGTTATTCAAGGCTTGCTGACCTGCCTGGTCGCCGGAGGACACGCTTTGCTGGAAGGCGTTCCCGGTGTCGCCAAAACATTGCTCGTAAAATGCCTCGCGGCGAGCACCGACAGCGATTATTCACGCATCCAGTTCACGCCCGACCTGATGCCCAACGACATCACCGGGGTAAACATATTCGATCAACATGAAAACCGCTTTCAATTCCGCAAAGGACCTGTCTTTGGAGACATCGTTCTGGCCGATGAAATCAATCGCGCTCCGGCCAAAACCCAGGCCGCCTTGTTGGAAGCCATGCAAGAAAAACAGGTAAGCATCGACGGCGAACGCCACGCTCTTTCAGAGCTTTTCACCGTGGTCGCCACCCAGAATCCGGTGGATTACGAAGGCACCTATCCCCTGCCCGAAGCTCAGTTGGATCGATTTCTCATGAAACTGCATGTCCCCTACCCATCCGAGGACGCCGAACTCGAAATGCTTCAGCGCATGCACACTCTGGGAGACAACGCTCCGAAACCGGAGCAACAGATTCAGGCAGTGATCCGGAGGAACGATCTTGCCTCCGTTCGCTCACAAGCCAAGGCGCTGCCGATCGAAGCACCGGTGATGCAATACATCATCAGTATCATCCGGCAATCCCGATCCCTTCAAAGCCTCGCGCTCGGAGCCAGCCCGCGGGCGGCCGTGATGCTGATGGATGCCGCCAAGGCTCTGGCCGTGCTGCGTTCAAAAGAATTCGTCACCCCTGATGAAGTCCAGACACTCGCCTGTCCCGTGCTAAGGCATCGCATCCGCCTGACTCCCGAGGCTGAAGTGGAAGGACTGAGCCCCGACTCCTGTATCCAGGAACTCCTCCAGCAAGTTCCTATTCCCCGTTAAGATGCGACGATTGCGACTCAACTGGATCCCTGGCACGCCCAGCCTCATATGGCTGGGGATAGGCGGGCTATGCTGGCTCCCGACAACCGTACTGGGCCCGTCCGCATGGGTGTTCGGCGCCGTGTTTTGGATGGGTTGGTTTGCATTCACATTTAAAAAGGCCCGTTTGATTCCCCATCAGTCATCCATCAAGATTCATCGCAAAACACCCGCACGATTCCTTTGTGGACGAGCAAGTGCGATCCATTTATCCATTGAAAACCACAGCGCTCTCCCAATCCTTCTACAACTGAGAGATGAGATCCCGGACAGTTTTATTTTGGACAATGACTTTGAACTTGTTCGCGTGGACGCCCATCAAACCATCCAAGTTTCCTACACCATCCACCCGACTCGACGGGGCCTGCAATCTTTTGGGAAATGCGTTGCACGCGTGTCCTCTCCGGGTGCCTGGATATGGAAGGAGCTAAGCTGGGACATCGAAGAAACGGTCAAGGTCTATCCGGATTTCCAACTCATCCCCGAAGAACGACTCACCGCAAAAATGCTGCTCAAAGACTGGCATGTGAAACGTCCACGCAAAAAACGCGGTGAGGGTCATGAATTCGAAAGCCTACGTCCCTATGTGACAGGCGACGACACCCGTCACGTGGACTGGAAAGCCTCCGCACGAAGGCAAAAGCTCATCGTGCGTCAGCTCCAGGTGGAACGCGGGCAGCAAATCGCCATCATGCTCGACTGCGGACGTTTGATGAGCGAAACCATTTCCGGCGCGACACGCCTGGATCATTCAATGAACGCCGCCCTGATGCTCGGTCAGGTCGCCAGCAAGCGCGGGGATAACATGTCCATGGTCTGCTTCTCGAATCAAATCCAGGCCTACATGCCCTCCACCAAAGGAAGAGGCGTCATGCATCGCATGATGGAAACTTTATACCATGTGGAAGCCTCCCCCGTGGAATCCGACTATTGGCAGGTGACAGCGGAAGCAATGCATCTGCTGAAGCGACGAAGCCTGATCGTGTTTTTCACCGACGTCCTGGATCTTGCGGGGAGCACCGGACTGGCCAACAACCTCGCACGTGCCGCATCCAGACATCTCGTCCTCTGCGTGGTATTGTCGGAGCCGGGCATTTTAAAATCGGCACGCCAAATGCCGAACAACCAACATCAGATATACGAAAAAGCCGCCGCCTCCCAGCTACTCATCAAGCGTCACCTTGCTTTGGAGAAAATGAGATCCAAAGGCATCCTGGTATTGGAAACCACACCCGAATCACTCACGGTCAACCTGATCCGGCGATACATCGAAATTCGCATGAGCAATCTGCAATAAACGCCATGAAAGATTCCGTCTTCCTTTCCACGCCCGAACATGCCTCTCTCGAATTTGAGTTGGCCGGTTTGGGATCGCGTTTCATGGCGCATGCCATCGATCTGGTCATCATCGCTGCCGTGTTGATTGCTTTCTGGCTGTTTCTCTTTCTGGGACCGCTCGCTGTGATGGTGCGCGAATCATTTGGTTCTGCGGAAACATTCGGATCCTACGGCATCGCATTGATGATCATGATTTCTTTTGCCGTTCTTTGGGGTTATTACTTTCTGCTCGAAGGTTATTATCAGGGAACAACGCCTGGCAAAAAAGCCATGGGGATCCGTGTGATTCGAGAGGATGGATTGCCCATCGGATTCTACGAAGCCGCCGTGCGGAATTTCGTACGGGCAGCGGATGGCTTTCCGCCACCGACCTACTTCCTGGGGGGAATGGTGATGCATCTGGATCCCACCGGCAAAAGACTCGGGGATATGGTGGCAGGCACCATCGTCATCCGCGAATCCTTCCCCAGGACGATCGAATCCCGCACGGGCGCCGCCTGGGCGGCACGAGTTGAAAAAGGACATTCCCGCAAACCACTCTCCCTGCCCGGGGGCAATGTGACGGTCAAACAAATGGACCTGATCGAGCAATACCTCAACCGCCGCACCACATTTCCACTCGAACGCCGAAAGGACCTTGCACAATCCATGGCGGCGCCTCTATGGAAAATCTCAGGTCGTGACATGCCGGAAGAAAACTCGTTGCCCGGCATCCTACAACGCGATGAAACCTTTCTCCAACAATTGCTCGACCAGGCGAATGAAGAAGGTTCCCGTTCCGGCACATCCCAGACACCGAAATCCGAGTCCACGTTCTTTTGAGCGATGTCACACATGCAATCCAACGAATCCATCGAAACATTTGAGGGGGCTGACAAACAGGCGCATTGGCGTCGATTCGAAGAAGCCACCACCCGCATGCGAAAGCGTCGGAACAAAACCTTGCGGGATCTTTCCGAAACGGAACTCATGGCCTTCTTCGATCAATACCAATCAATCACCGCCGACCTGGCACGCGCACGATCCCTTGGCGCTCCGGACTCTGTGATCGATCGCATTAACCGTATGGCGGTGGCCGGCCATGTGATTTTATATGGCTACTCAAAGAATAAGAATGCCTCATCCAAAGCAACCTGGTGGCACGCCTTTGCCAGAGCCGTGCGGCAACATCTATGGGCTTTGGGGCTTTCTTCGATCCTTTTCTTCGGCACGGCCGTCGTGACGTATTTTTCCGTGCTGAACAACCCGCAGCTTGGATTTGACCTCGTCCCGGATGAATTCCTGCATTTCAATCCGGCCAAGGAAGACAACATGCACGACATTCCCAGTTTGTCGCGCCCGATTGCCGCGTCCAGCATCATGTCGAACAACATCCAGGTATCACTCCTGGCCTTCGGCATGGGCTTGACCGCAGGCATTGGCACGGCGGGCATTCTGATTTTCAACGGGATGCATTTGGGGGCGATAGCAGGTTGGTTTGCCGTGCAGGGGAACAGCCGGTCTCTGTGGGGATGGATCATGCCGCATGGCGGCCTCGAGTTACTTGCGATCAGCCTTGCGGGAGCGGCCGGTTTTCTACTGGCCAGGGCGATCTACTGCCCGGGCCAGGTCCGGCGTCGCACCGCACTCAAGCAAATCGGCCGCTCAGCGCTTGTCATGGAAGTCGGAGTCATGGTGATGCTGGTCTTTGCCGGTCTGATTGAAGGCTTCGTTTCTCCCAGCGCCATCGGGTACCCGGCACGGATGGCCGTTTTGGCAATTACTCTCACGATTTGGATAGGGTACTTTGTAATGGCTGGAAGGAATGAATTTAAAATAGTGAATAGTGAATAGTAAATTGGGTCGTAGGTGGTCGAGAAACTTGGGCTTACCTTTGTCTGTTTTCTCACAATTTGGATACCACAAGGTTGCGCGTCGAGACGACACGATCCACCTTTGCCAATTCACTATTTTAAATTCACTATTTACTATTTGAAATTGCTTCGCTCAGCGAGCCATTCGCAGACGGCTGGCCAGGTTTCGCGTTGGGCTTTGCCTCCGACTGCGAGGCCGATGTGGCCCCCCGGGACCAGCATGGTTTTGCGGTCTGTGGATCCTACCAGATCGTTTAAGGCCAAACTCTGGGAACAGGGAACCAGATCATCCCCTTTTGCCACAATGTTCAGTAAAGGACAGGTCACGTCCTTCAACTGCACCCGCTGATTGCGAACATGGAGTTCGTCTTTCACGAGCTGATTCTTTTGATAGAGGTGCTTGACGAACTCACGAAAGATCTCGCCCGGAACAGAAATGTTGTCGTTCAACCAGGTTTCCATGGTCAGAAAATCTTCAACGAATTTGTCATTGTGAACGTTCTCCATGAAATTGAGTGGTTTCTCGATAAGGTTCCCCACCGGCTTCAACATGAGAAAGCTGGATTGCAGGAATTCGGCGGGACAATTGCCGAAGGTATCCACGAAATCATCCACATCAAAATAATTCGGATCGGCCCAAAGATTCAGCAAACCTTCACGAGTGGAAAAATCGATTCCCGCTGCCATCAACATGAGATTGGCCACGCGCTCACGGTGCAACGCCGTATAGATCGTGCTCATGGTCCCCCCCATGCAGTAACCCAAAATACTGGTCTTGGAACTTCCGGTGCGTTCACAAACAAAATCCACCAACCCGTCCATGTAGCGATTGATGTAGTCATCCAAACTTAAATAGCGGTCGGCCAGGGTGGGACTCCCCCAATCAATCAGGTAAGTATCAAATCCCGCATCGACAAAATGCCGGATCACACTTCTCTTTTCTTTCAGATCAAGGATGTATGGACGGTTCACCAAAGCAAACACCACCAGCAGAGGTGTCTTGTGTTTGACGGGTTTGCTGGACGGATAATGGAGCAGCTTGATGTGATCCACACGGTGAACAACTTCAGAAGGTGTGGCGCCTTTGGTAACCTTGCGCGCCTTTTCCGCAATCAACGGCAAGCGCGACCATCGTTTCATCTCAGTCATCCCTTCTTCAGCAAAGGCAGCCTGCCACTTCAACCAGGGGTTTTCGATCGTTGTCTCCATGATTCAGAACTTTCGGATAATGGTTTTGGCGCTGACGCAAACTAACGGGACCGTTTCCTGGTCGCCGCCTTCTTTTTAGTCACCGTTTTTTTCTTGGCGACGGCTTTTTTGGGACGAGCTGCCGCTTTCCCGGCAGATTTGTTTTTTGCAGCCGGCGGTTTGGAAGTCATCTCATCCAGCCGTTCCTCCAGTCGATCCAGACGCGCATGCACATTGGCTTCCATTCGCCCCACAGCAGCCAGCAATGCACGCAGATCTTCCTTGGAGGTTCCCTGCATTTCATCGTGGGCTTTGACCAGAAACTCGTTGGTCATTTTCTTGAATGCAATGGCACTGTCCATGGTTTGTTTCATGGAGCTCAGAAACTCCGGAGACCTCATGAATTCCTCCCAGGTCTTGCCCAATGCCTGGAACATGCTGCTTCGCATTTGCCGCATGAATTCAGGAGGAGCGGAATCGGGCGAGAACTGAAAGGTCCCCTGCGTCATTTTGCTGAACGTCTCCGACCAGATTTTTTGAAAAGCAGCCGCCTGCTCCCAAGGTGTGTCCTTGCCTTCGCTCATATCGTTCCTTGATTATGTTGATTGATTTCGTTCGGTCACTCAGGAAGCCACCCGTTCCACCATCATGGCGACGGCTTCCCCGCCACCGATGCAAAGCGTATCAATACCGATGGATCCGCCGCTGTGCCCCAAGGCATTCAGTAAAGTAACCAAAGTGCGAGCCCCACTGGCGCCAATAGGATGCCCCAACGATACGGCTCCCCCCAGAATATTGACCTTGTCTTCGGGAAGCTCAAGGTCCTTGATCGCTGCCATGGCCACCACTGAGAACGCTTCGTTTACTTCGAACACATCCACATCCGACACTGATTTCCCGGTCTTCTCAAGCAACTTGCGAACCGCATGAATCGGAGCCAGGGTAAACCACTCCGGCTCGATCGATGCGGTCGCATAACCCAGAATACGAGCCTGTATCTTCAGCCCCAGGGTCGCCGCTTTTTCTTCGGAACACACCACCACAGCTGCCGCCCCATCATTAATGCTGGATGCATTTCCTGCCGTCACAGTGCCTTCTTTGCCGAAAGCGGCGCGCAAGCTTCGCAGTTTTTCCTCTTTGAAGACGGCCGGCCCCTCATCTGCCTCAACCATAACCGATCTCTTTCGGGACTTCACCTCAACCGGCACGATTTCATCTTTGAATACACCCTCTTCCGCCGCCTTCCGAGCCCTCTGGAAACTGCGCACCGCATAGTTGTCCTGGTCCTCACGTGTAAACGCATACTTCTCGGCACATTGATCCCCACACATCCCCATGTGCTTGTCATGATAAACATCCCATAAACCGTCACGAATCACCGAATCAACCAACTGACCATGACCCAGCCGATAACCCGAGCGTGCTTTATCCAGCAAATAGGGCGCCATTGACATATTTTCAGCTCCTCCAGCGACGATGAGATCGGCATCCCCACATTGAATGGCCTGTGCAGCCAGCATCACCGATTTCAAACCGGATCCACACACCTTGTTGATCGTGGTTCCTCCCACGTTCACACCGAACCCGGCCTTCATCGCCACCTGACGTGCCATGTTCTGGCCCTGACCGGCGCTCAAAACATTGCCAAATATCACTTCATCAACGTCCGATGGCGATGCGCCTGCTCTTTCCAAAGCATTCCGGGCGACCAAGGCCCCTAGTTCACTCGCTGCCACAGTGGATAAAGAACCGGAAAAAGAACCGATGGGGGTGCGACAAGCGCCGCACAAAACGATGGATTTCATAAGTGGGATCTAACTGGATGGATGTTTAACTGTTTCTTTTTGATGTACCGTTCGGACTAGCTGAGTCGCTACTTCACACCTACCGCATTGGGCAGATTTTCGGTCCATTTCATCCAGGTCTCGACCATCTGATTGTTGGCTTTGGTGACCGACTTGATTTGTTCCTGCACAAAATCAACCGAATCCTTCATGAGGGTGTTGACTTTTTTTTGTGCTTCCGCAGGATCTTTTGCAGCTGCAACATCCAGGGATTGACGCATCATTTCGAGCCCTTTCTTGGCGTTGGCATCCATCGCTTTCAAGGATTCATCAAACTGTTTCTGGGCGGCGGGCATGGTATCTTTCAGCACTTTGTCCGCCCCTTCATTCACACCAACAGCGTCCAGTCTTTGATTCACAAAATCGGTGACCATGCGTGTTGCATCTTCTTGCCATTTAAGGCCTATTTTGAAAGCTTGGTCGTAATTTTTAAGGGCCTGATCGAAGTATTCGGTTCTGGATTGTTTGGCTTTTGCAGTCATAGGATTGTTTCTCTCTGAGTTGATGGTTATCAAATCACCCAGGCCCTCTCCCTTCCCGGGACTTTCTACCATCAAACATCCATCAAAGACAGGTCATGGTCAAGCCTTTTTTTTGCATTTGCACAATTTTTCAAAACATTGTTTTACTGCTTGGGTTTCCCGTCTTTGCTGTCCACTTTGCCCTGAAGAGCTTCCACCTGCTTCTGCAGTTCCTCGAGTTGACTCTTCCACATGTCGTTCATACCGCCACCGAAACCCGCCCCCATATTCATGCCTGGCATTCCGCTTGCGCCCCATGGAAAACCTTGCTGAAAAAAAGGTGTGCCTCCCATGCCGGAAGCCGTTTTCATCCATTGGTCATAGAATTGCGAAAAAGCGGTCATTGGAGTTTGTATCTGATTCTTGATAAACTCACTCACCATTTTGTCATCGAACCGAATCATTTGTGTCAACAGCTCCACCGGAAACACACCCAGCTTGTCTGCTTCATGTTCCAAAATGATTTGTGTGAGGACGCGGGCAGTGATGTCTTCGGATGTTTTAGAGTCCACCACTCTCACCGATTGCCCGTCACGCACCATGTCCCGAATGGCCTCCAGGGTCACGTGGCAACTGTGCGTGGAGTCATAGTAACGCCGGTTGGGATATTTGCGGATTTCGACGGTTTCTTCCTGACTTGAGTTTGCTGCACTCATGTAAAAATAATGCACTCATGCAAAAAGAAATGCAAAAACAAACATTTACGCTGAAGAAACGCCTCATTCGACATTATTTTGGCTGTAATATGTTTTGCGAACGCACAAATTCATTTGACACTGATCTGGCTCTCTTTTAGGTTGGAATCACGGAATCCACATGAACGCTTCACTCACATGGCTTGAGACCTTTGCTGTTCTACCAGCTGCTCCAGCGATGCATCCTTTCTGTAAAACTGAAATTCAACTTCAACGAAAACATGAATATACAAGATAAAGTCGGTGTGATCACGGGCGCGGCCAGCGGTATTGGTCGGGCATTAACCGAGGAATTGGCAAATCGCGGCGCAAAGGCGGTCGGCATGGTTGATCAAAGCGATCAGGTTGAATCCGTTGCCCGGGAAATGAATGAGAAGGCGGGAAGAGAGGTCGCCATTCCCTTTCAGGGTGATGTTTCTGATGAACATTTTCGCCAGGAAGTGTTTCGCGAGTTGAGAGCAAACCAGGGGGTTGTTTCCATGTGTGTGCCGGCGGCCGGCATCACACGGGATCGTCTGGCGGTCAAATCCAACAAGGAAACCAAAGAGATCGAAATCTATCCTTCCTACTTGTTTCGACAAGTTACAGAAATCAACCTGATCGCTCCCATTTACTGGGCGCTTGAGATGGTCGCGCAAATTGCAAACGACCGAAAAGAGCGCGGATTGAAGCGATGGGATCCCAGTGAAGGCATGCAGGGGGTTGTGGTCTTTATCGGTTCGGTTTCTTCATTGGGAAACAAAGGTCAGATCGCCTACGCCGCCACCAAGGCCGGATTGGAGGGCGCAGCATCGACCATCATGAAGGAATCCATCTTCCATGGTGTGCGATCCGGTGTCATCCACCCTGGATACACTAACACGCCGATGGTGCGCGCTTTGGGTGAGGATTTCATCAATGAGCACATCATCCCGCAGACCCAATTGCGGCGATTGATCGAGCCCGCCGAAATCGCGGATGCCATCTGTTTCATGATCAACAATGTTGCGGTGAGCGGATCGCTGTGGGCCGACGCCGGCTGGCACCCGATGGCCTGATGTTTATCGAAATTGCCCGAGGAGGATCACTCCGATGACGGCAATCAATCCGCCTGCGATGGATCGTTTGGTGGGGCGGTCCCCCTCCATCCAGGCGGATAACGGAATCACCATCAAGGGCGTGGTCGCCACCACGGGCAGCACCAGTCCGCTTGGAGTGCTTTCCAAAGCCCATTGATAACATCCGACTCCCAGACTGGGACCGGCCAGAGCGGTCCCCACAATCCAGGGGGCCGCCTTCCGGAGTGACGGTCTGTTATTTTCAGTTTGAGTGCTTCCTGCAAGGACAGATTCACGGGTCGGCTTACGCAGCCATCTCATCATACATACAGCAATCCAGGCAATCAGAAGGCCACCCAGAATGCGTTGATAGGCGGCTGTTAAACCGTCAATGGCCAATCCTTCTTTGGCGTTGATATCATAGGCCAATCGACTCATTGCCGCCCCGATTCCCTGCCCCAGGGCCGCGATGGTTCCATAGATCACACCCGTCACATTGAAGGACGTCGTCGATGATGTTTTTCGGTCAGGAAGCAGAGCCACCACCACCCCGAGCAAGATACAGGCAATGCAGGCCATCTGGGGCAGCGTCAAAACCGTATGGATCCACAGCCATTCCGCAAAGGCAGCGGAAGGAGCGGCCACACAATGAACCAGGAGCAGGGTTAATCTTGATCCCAAACGGGGGAGAGCCTGATACAAGGCCAGGTCTCCGATTCCAAAACCAACCACGCCACTCCAGAAAAACATGGCAAATCCCTGCCCTTGCATCCCCTGGGCAAAGAGGTGGGACCAGATGGCCAGCAGCACGGTTGCCAACAACAATCTCCAGAAATTTGCTGAAATTCCACCCACAATGCGAGTCGCTTTGGTGGCGGACACCGCGGAAAGGCAGAAGAGAAAAGTCGCCAAGAGGGCCG
>Ga0255770_10000608_pt1 | contig 33520 bp, 24 predicted proteins | sample 071ome_22_FD_179968 | JGI IMG/M metagenome (GOLD analysis project Ga0255770, IMG submission 179968) | Coastal salt marsh microbial communities from the Groves Creek Marsh, Skidaway Island, Georgia - 071404AT metaG (version 2) | ecosystem: Environmental > Aquatic > Marine > Intertidal zone >...
ATCCGTTCGGGAACGACGCGGGGTGGTGATGGTGCCGCTGAGCGATAAACTGGGCGTGGATGATTCGTCGGACGCGTCGTCGCATCGTTCGTGCGAACTCGGCCCATGGTTGCCCGATGGCGTGCGCGCTGAGCTATCCAAGCGACGAGCCGTTGGGAAAGGATCCGTGCAAATTGTGCAAATCGATGGGACGAGCGGCAAGTTTTCCGTCGAAGAGTGCGTGGCGTCCATTTGCGATGGTGAGTTTTCATCCGAGGATCCTTCCTACGCCAACGACGAATGGCTTGCCATTCCGAAACCAGACCTGATCGTCATGGGATGTCGCGGGCGCGGGATCGTTCGGCGCGCTCTGCTTGGAAGCGCTACGCAAAACGTTCTGAATCGAATTCCGGTGAGTACTTGCTTTTACAGGAGCTCGTTACCGGCGAAGACGAGTCAAAGCGTTCAGCAAAAGTTTGGAAGCGAAGGCCAGCGCGTGGTTTGCATCGCCATGTCCGGATCGAATTCGTCTCGTCGTCTCGTGGAGTACTTTGTCGAGTCTTACGCCAATCCAACCGATGTAGTGCTCCTTCTGCATTGCCTTTCCGACTCGCAACGCAAACGCAAAGACATCACTCACAGCGACATTGAAGAGAACATGGCTCGCGCTTTCGGCGCCGTCGAGAGATTTCAAAAGGAACACGCCACCCATAAAAGCGAATTGCGTGGACGTGTCATTCGTATGACCCTCGACCAAGAAGATGGACACGCGTCGGACGTTCGAGATCGATTGATTGATTTTTTGGAGATGACAGATGTCAGCCTTTTGGTTTGCGGTCGCGCTGTCTCGTCCTCGCATCTACGATCGAAGTTCATCAGTCCTTTTCCGCAGTTCTGTGTCAATCACGCGCCAGCTCCAGTGTTGGTATGGAATCCCGAGCCGAACTATGTCAAGTCTGCGTCAAGCGGGGCCGAAGCTCGAGCGGGAAGTGGCACAGCTGCGTGAGAATGCCGCAAAGCGCAAAATATGATTCACATTTTTTACAACTCGTTTACAGTACACATTAGGACGTTTTAGCGCGTTTAACGTCTGGTCCATCTTCATTTTCAATGCCCGCCTCGATTGAGAAGGGCTCGCATCGAACGAAGAGTACGCCGCCGTTTGAGTCTTTCGCCGCGCGTTTAATTTGTGCGAACGGGAGCTTGGCGTGGATGACGTATTCGCCGCCCGTCGGTCCAAACTTATTCGCTCGCATCGAGACGCATTCTTCGTTGTAATCGTCGTCACCAGACGCCCCAATCTCTCGAGATTTTAGTTTTGAAGTCTTCCACACGTGTTCCATGGACGCCCCCGCGTTGAGCGCCGTCGACACCTCTTCAGGTAAACGCTCAATGCCCATCGGCTTGTGGTTCAACCAAACGTTACACAACAGCGTCATTCGCTTCCCTTCCGTCGGCGTATCGTCGGCAAACTCGGACAACACGCCGTGTAAAAATCTCCCATCGAACCGCAAATGCGCGCCAACCTTGGGATACATCACCGCCACGCGTTCGCACGACTCGTTCGCGCGCTTTTCCTCTGGCAGCGAACGCGGCGTCAACCCCTCAAACACCACCGTCGGCGCGCCCCCGTCGCTGAGATACGTCACCGTCGCTAAATGCGGGGTCACAATCACCCCAACCTTTTCCCTCGCCGTCTCATCTTTATCAAAGTGCGCACCCAACGACGCGCCGTCTTGCGTCCAAAACTCCACCCCAGACGTCTCCGCGTCGTACCCGTCCTCCTCATCCGGCGCGTGGAAATCAAACACCCGCATCGCGAACCGCTCCAACGCACACCTCGGCGCATCGCACGCCCCGAACCAATGTTGCCCGTTTCGTACCGACGCGCACTCCGCCTTCAACGCGTCGTAAAACGCGTCACTGTCTTCTGCTGCTCCACCATCGAAACATCCTTCCCACGCCGTCGTCGCGTAACTCTCCTCCCCGAGCGTCGATCCGTACACGCGTCCGTCCGCGTCGAGCACGACACTAAAGTCATCGTCGTCGTCGTCGTTCCAATCCGCCATCCTCGTCGACCGTCGTCCGTCGTGTGACGTACGTAGTGCCCCTTCAAAAGTGCACTTTTTCAGAGGGCAAAGACGACGTCACGCACGCACACGACGACACACGTCGACGCCGAAAGCGAGACGCGACGACGACGACGAAGACGACGAAGACGACGACGCGTGGGTGCGCACGCGAACGACGCTTTGGACTCGGTGAACCGGTGTGATCGCGCGTGAACGAGGACGAGGACATCATGAGTGCGAGCACGCACGCGTGTTTGGTGGCGGCGGCGGCTGTGCCTGCGCACCCACGGACGAAGAGAATGACGACGCCGATGCGAAGAGTCGGACGCCCGACGAGAGGAACGATCGCGACGCCGACGCAGACGCCGACGATTCCGCGCGCGGCGGCGAGCGGACGCGGTGGAGAACGGGCGAAGAGAAGCGGACCGCCGAGCGGGGGTGGTGGACGAGGAGGGGAGATTCAAAAGAGGTTGGCCAACGCGGAGAGCGCGGAGGACGCGTTGCGAGTGGTTGAACGGGATTTGGAAGCGTTTGATGCCGTGCACGCGGCGACGGCGTTGCATCGAGTGGCAAAGTATGCGTCGTTCGAGTCGAGGTTGGATCGAGGGTTCGCGAGGGCGGAAGAGTTGATGGGAGACGGAAGGTTTCGGGCGTTGGTGACTAACGTGACCGAGCGAGTGGAGGAGTTTGATGCTTTTGGGTTGGCGAATGTGGCGTGGAGTTTCGCGAAGATTGGGTACACGCCGAGCGATGAGACGCTCGGTGCGTTGGCGGCAAATCTGGAGTCTGAAGTGCTCAAGCCGGGTTCGAGGCTCAAGCCGCAGTCGTTGAGCAACGCGATTTACGCGTTCGGTCGCATGCGCTTCAAACCGCCCAAGTCGACGTTGGATGCGCTGTGCGCCGCAACGCACCGAGCGATGGAATCATTCAGAGCGGATGAGCTATCTGGGATGATGATTGGTCTCGCGCACTTGGATCACGCGCCGAATGATGAGTTCCTTAAGGATGTGTCGTCGTATTTAAAGTCAAATCTGCGCAGATTTGACGACGCAGCGCTCTGTAACGTCTTGTGGGCCTACGCAAGGATGGATAAGAAACTACCGGACGATCTCATCGACGCTCTTCTCATGCAACTAGTGTCCGTCAACCTCGGTGGCGCGAATAGTCACGTCAACATTCCAACGGTGCTGTACGCGTGTGCAAGGTTTAACCACCAGCCGCCGCCGGCATTCGTCAGCGCGATCGACAAGGAAATTCCGCGGTGTGCCCGACGTATGGTGATTGGCTCTCTCGATTCCATGTTTTGGTCTCTCGGGTCTCTGGGTGGCATCGCGCCGGGGCAGCTATCACTCGACGACGAGGCGTACGAAGCGCTGTGCAAGGTTGTGGCTTCAAAGCAAGACATCGATGCGGAGCTCGTCGCGAAGGTTTTTTGGGGAATTGGCAAGGTCAACTACAAGCCGACCGGTGCTACACTTGGCGCTTTGGCGCGAATGGCCAAGTCTCGGGCGAACGAGCTCGAGCAGGAGAATATTTTACTCATCATGCACGCTTGGGGTGTGTTGAGATGGAATCCGGGCGAAGATGTGATCGTCGAGTACGTCGACCAATTCGTGGGCAAAGAGGCCAGTACGCTGAACGCGAACCAAGCTGCAAAGCTTTTGTGTGCGTACGGACGCATGCGATGGCTACCCCCCTTGGCGCACGCGAATGCGCTTGTCGAAATTCTAGTCAAGGAAGCCAAGAGCGACGGCTTGATGCCCGCTACTGCGGTTCTTGGGTTATGGGGTGCATCTCTGCTCGGACTCGAGCTGGACACGACCGAATTAGATACTCTCGCACAGAGTACCATCACACAGCGCCTTAGCCCAAGATCTCTTTCCAAGTGCGTGTGGGCGCTCGCGGCGCTTGGGTACGATCCGACGCCAATAGATTTGGAAAACTTAAAGCGAGCGGCGCAAGAGGCGTGGGGCCAGTTGTCAGTCAAGGACCAAGCAGCGCTTAAGCAGGCGATGACGCGACTTGGGGCATAAAATTATAGCGATTACGTTTGTTGTACTAAAGGAATGATTTACAATGTGCAGTTCGTTGAAAGTGTATTTAGACATCTGTCCCTTTTACTCGACGCCAACTCTCACACGTGAGATCGGAAACGTCCGTCTCCCACAGAGAAATTTTGGCCACATTAAAGACATTGCTCAAGATACCCTTGAAGAGCGCGTCTTCCGCGTCTTTCGCCACGCCCAGCCGCTCTTCTATGTCATCGATGCCGTACGCCAGACTCATGTGAGGCATAAACGTGTCGCTCGAAGCTCCGGGCAACGAGACGATTTCATCCGCGATTTCGTACGCCTCTGTGAGTGACGCAGTCTTTTCTAATTTCAGGAACACGCATTGGTACCGAATCTGCCCACATGTGATGGATGAAGGCCTGCACTCGAGCGGTAAGAGTTCTCTCTCGCGGAGTCGGTCGCAAACTTGGTCCAACACCACGAGTGCTTCGTCGTCGCTCGACCTCTCGAACGCACCCAACAACGTGACGTGTGGAAGAAACTTTGGAGTACCGGAGACCTTTCTCGTCACTTCGGTGATGAATGTTTCCGTCGGTTTCGCGACGTTCACGGGTGGTTCTAACCAAATCGAGTAGAACATCTTGACGTCGGCGTTGAACGTGCCCGCAGAGCTCGAGTGCAATGCGCACTCACGAGCGCGAAGAACAACTCGAAGACGTTGAGCCTGTTCTTCCCGAGGCTTGCGTGCGCCGCAAGAATCGACGAAGATGCGCTTCTAGGAATGAGGGGCGAGAGAGCTCGCAGGCAGACAACTCGAGACTAATAATTACAACCGTTTTTGCTTGCGATCAACGTGCGTGTGGTCCTAATAATTGTTGAAACGTTCGTGTTGGTACACTGGAGTTGGGTTTCCACTCGATTTTGCGGCGGAATAATTCTTCTTGAAGTATACTCCGTCGTCCAAACGCTGATAGTACTCGTCCGGGACATAATCTTGCGGCGTGTAGTGGCGAGCGGCTTGGGCGCTCGGACAAGCTTGCAAAGCGTCCCATATCTGTTCAATCGAATCTTGCTTGTCAAATCGGGGTTGTTGCCCCTTTGGACCCGGACGAATGTCATCCTCGAGCCAAGACTCTGGGCCTTCGTCGTCGACGGGATACGCCTCGCGATACGCCTTTTCCATTGAATTCGATGCTTGAAGCTCTCGTTGTCCGAGATTGCTATTTGGGTCATCAGACCCCCACGAAAACTGTCTACAGAATTTCGGCTGAGGTGATCGCTTCTCCACATGGCGCGCGCGAGCGTTAGTGGCGCCCATCATTGCTGGCTCACGATGGGCGTCGCGTTCGTATTCAGAGTGCCCGTAGAAGTTTTCCGTCTCGTGGCGACGAGGCTTTGTATCGTACATAGTATTTGGTGCTCCCAAAGTGCGCTCGGAAGCTACCTGTCGTCTCGATCTAGAGTGTAACGACCTTCGCGTCGCACGAGATTGCGGTGCGACTATGTTGTCTCTATCTCTCTCGTTCGAGCGACGCGTCACGGAAGATGAGGAAGTTCGCTGATGATTGTCAAGACTCAGCCTCGCATCTGCTTGATCGATAGAACGACCCCGTCGCTTGAATAGATTGCTGAGAGATCTCATGTAGACGTTTCGCTCCTGTAATTTCCAAGATGGTGCGTAAAATTTGACGCCGGGCCAACCGTTTTCTAAAATAGAATCGTAGAAGAACCCTTGATGCCCTGCTCGAGCGATTACCTTGCACAATTCCGCACATGGCACCGCGTAGCGACGCAATTTATTCCAAATGTAGTTCACGGGCGTGAATAGCTTTGGATATCGCACGCATATATCCGCAAAGTCTTCGTAGTCTATGCTATGGCTCCGAGCGGCGTCCAACTGCACAAACAAATTTTTGTACGCGGCGTATATGTCTCTCGGAGCCTTATCTCTCCAGTCATTCTTATTTGCCCTCTTCTTACCTTCTTTCGATCTCCGAAACAACTTCACGCTCGCCTCGATGCACGCTTTGAACTCAGCCTTGCTTATGGAACCGTTGTCGTCGAGGTCGAGCAACCGAAACGCAAAACGCACCCTTCCGATCGCGTTCGACAGCTGAAACGCTCCCAAAACGATGACAAACTCCCTAAAGTCAACATAACCGCTCCCATCTGTGTCAATGAGAGAAAACAATCGATCGAAGAAGACGTCTTGTTCGAGCTTGAATGCATTCGCGAATTCAGATTTTTCAATTCTACCGTCGCCATTCATGTCCGTCTTCTTGAAGAGCCGATAAGATCTGATGAGATCACGTTCCGCCGACGCATCGAGCTTCAAGTTGGACGCGAGCATCTGACTGACGTGCTTTGGATCGAGCGCGACACTCGCGCAACATCCCATGTTGTGTCGACGCGTGCGTGCTCCGACCAACGACTCGGGTGTTTAACGCTCGGAAACGCGGTCGTCAGCCTCCTGAGGACCGTCGGGACGGCGCGCGGGTCTTTTATCTGCTCGAAAATGCGAGATATCGTGCCGACGCGTTCTCCGCGTCGAAGTTCCGCGCGACGGGGAGTGGTGGGCGCGAGTTTACAATTTACGGTTTACAACGTCACAGGTGGCTATTTTCACGGTGTCATCAATACGGGCTCGTGGAGAGGCTCGAGTGGCGCGTCTCCTCTGAAAGCCGTGGAGTTATCGACTTGACACATTTCCCACAGCTTGACTCCACATCCTCGCCACAAAGAATCTTCGATTCGATCTATTTGATCATTGGCGGGCCAGTTACCGTCGGGCGTCGCTAGCACAGCGCCGATGTAGCTCTGTCCGGCTGAGCGAGCAGCTCCCGCATAGTAGTAAAGACTCCACGAAAGATCGTCGGCAGCGTCTACGATGCGCCAGTACTCTTCACTCGTGACCCCGTTATCCATGAAAGTGAACCAGAACGTGCCAGGTGCGTCCGCACGACGAACTCTGTAATCGCTTCTTCGCCAGACCTCTTTGCCGTCAAGCGTGATGACCTTAAAGACGGGGTTGTACCAAAACGAGTTCCTACCTTTACCTCGGTACCAGATTTGGAACTGATTTGGAAAATAATCGTAGGCTGGGTTTTGCCCTGCCACAGCGAGCCAGGAGTAGTTCTTATCACCGAAATGCCCTTGCATGATTCGCTCCGCCGCGTCATGAGTCAACAGTTGACCTCTCCATGTCTTCATCGGTAAAACTCGCGGTAGCAGTGGTCGAACCGCAGAGTTGGAGAGACAGTTGTGCTTGTGTAACATGCAACGGGCGAGGTACTCAAACTCAGGGTTCTGATAAGATCGAAGACATGTGTAAGTGCAGACCTGGTCATTCAAGCCGCATGCGTCTACGCAGTCCAAGCTTTTTTTGCACTGTGGATTCCCGTAACACGCGAGCAACTGCTTGTTGCAGTTACTTGCGATACACCAAACGTTTGAGAGTGTGATATCCTGATTGATATCTACCGCCGGGACGCGAACCCCGCTCGCGTCTACGAGGAGCAAGATCAGTAAGAGAAGATCCAAATGATTCTTTCTGCCGTACAACTCGTGTATCTGATCCATCAAACGCACGTCTCGAGCCGCCGAGCTCCAAGGAATCAACTTTGAGCTCATCCTTCTCAACTGATTGATCGGTTGATAGCAAATCCTTTCGTCGTCCTCCATCGCGGACGAATCGAATGCGATGCCAGTGGCGACTGCTCCCGTCGCGGCTCGAATCCGGTTGGCAACAGCCTCATCTGAGACGCCGACGGCGATGAAAACGTCCGCATTGACGCACGCCACAACCATTTCGTCTTCGCTTGCATTAATGGGTACCACAGTCATGGAAAGCGGCGCATTCAGCTCGTCAGACTCACCAGCCGACGTCCAAGACACGCGCGCCGCCATGTGTCGCATCACTTCTCCCCAACTCGGCGCGTCTCGCTCGAACCGCCCGCGATCGACGAGCTCGGGCGGGTAGTGCATGAAAGAATCCTCGTCAACGGGCACGAACGCGACTACCTTGCACATCGCGGGCGCCGATTGCATCTGAGACGGCTCGGTGGTCGCGACGACGTCTGGACTCTGTTGGACTGGCGACGTCACGGCTCTCGTCACGTTTATCCGTCGCGCGCTACGACTAAAAGACGCGCGACGGTACGCGCGACCGCGCGATAAAGCCGATGAGCATGCCGAGGAGATCGTCGTTGCGGTTGCGCTGGCGACGATGCGCGACATGGCGATCGATGCGCGACTAGTTGTGAGGCGCGTGGGGCACCTCAGCTAAAGCTCTTCTCAACGCGCGTTCGGAGCGCGTTTGGAGCGACGAACGGGCGAAGGCTCGTAAGGATCGACTCAACCGTTGATCGATTTGAAGAACGCTAATGATGTTATTGGTACTATGACAAAATGTGCGGATACGTGAACCCAGGCCGATTCAGGCTTCCGGCTGCGCAGTGTATGTTCGGCTAGCTGAGACGGGTGTAATAACTGAGCAAAAAAACAAAAATGGTTGAGCTCCAAAGCGGTTCTGGAGCGCAACGTCTTGACGACGCTCGTCTAGTGAAGTTTGCGTAACCTCACCGCTTGATGAGCTACGTTCGTCAAGGTCTGGGCATGTCACCCGTCGCGAGCAACACTTGCTGCGGAGAATACATATCGTGCAACGCCTGCAACTGTTGCAATAGAGAGAGATATTGACTCGAAGTGAAATCAAACGAAGGCGGGAAAATCGGTTCGTGAGGCGAAGTGACGGAATCGCCATTCTGCGCCGCGACTCTGTGTAGGACAATGTCTGATAGCTCGAGTAAGCGAGCGGTGTGCAGAGTACCCATGCAAGGAGTCGCTCCCGCCATCGAACTCTTATTCCTCAGCGCTCCGCAACAAAAGGTGCTATCCATCGTCACCGCCGCCAAGAGCGCGGCAGTTTGCACGGCTGCCTGCTCGTGTGACAGATTCAACAATCGCGTCTCGAGATTCCTCATAGCTGTCGGTGATCGCTTCAAAAACTCGAGTATGTTGAGCGTCATGTGCAGAGAAGTGAAATCAGCCGATCTAAACATCAACACGCGATGCCGAACGTTCAAGCCGTTCAACCTCGCGATGAGAGAACTCGATTCTGCTGTAAACTGCTGAGCGTTCTCGACGACGATGACCGACTCCCACGCCACTTGTCTCAATAGAACGATGTCAAGCATTGCGGTTTGTTGCGTCGTGAGCAACACGTTGAATCGTGGAGTTGACAGTTGGCGCATTTCTTCCTCAGACGGGCCACCGCCAAACGCCCATTCGTGTCTCTGGACGGATATGCGGCACGTCGTACTACCATCATACTCGACCATGTTGACATCCGGTGCTATTCGGTTGAATTCGTGCGCCCAGTGATTCAACTGCGAGTTCTTCACGATGATGAGTGTCGGGCCTTTTACGTTGTGCATGCGTTTCCGTTCTGCAATGAATGTCGCCGCGACTTCAGCGTGGCGACAATCGACAGCGTTGTCCACGAAACAAACACCTTCGCACTCGTACCAGGTTGCGCGCAACCAGCGCGAGAGCGCGGCGACGATGTCGCACGGATTGTACTTTGTCGCCTTCTTTTCCGCCGTCGCTTCTTGGTTGGTTTGAGCCTTATCGACCGATTCACAGCCAAACTTTGAGTACATGGCGAGAAGATGCTCGAAGTCGGGATGCGCGTTGAGCGCTTCCCAAGTGCAATCCTTGTACGGAAGTCCCCACCATTTCACGAACAACTGACAATCTGGTGGCTGCCCGCTCACGCTCACGACGCGCTGCGGTCTCAGCCACGCCTCCTGAACCAGATGGACGGTGCTTCTCTCTCCGTGTACGGCGGTGAAATCAGAGACGAACTCGGCGTTAAGCAACTCGAGCGTTTGTCCATCGACCCACGAGTTTTTGTGGTGCGACTTACCCACCCAGCGCACGAGATATTCCGAGTATCCTTGATCGTCGACGCGGCTTCCGTAAATACCGCACACCCGTTCGCCCGCCGCGTACGCGTCTTCGACGTCCACCGTCGTCCATCGCTCGCCGAGTTGCAGCTCACCATCCGAGCTCTCCTTTGAATTACTCTCCTTCCCAGTCGACGCGTTCGAGTTTTGTTTCTTCTTCTCCTTCACCCCGCGTCGTTCGAGACCACGACGGTCCTCCGGCGCGTCCGTCGGCGTCTCCCGCCCTCCGTCGATCGTCACCCGTCCGTCCTCCGACCGTCGACCCTCGTCCGAGCCGGAGGACCCTCCACCGCGGGGTTTTCGTCGCCCTCCGGCGCGCCCGACCGCTCGGTTCCCCACCTTTTTGCTCGCCCCGCCGTGGCCGTGCGTGCGATCGCTCTCGTTCGAGTCCTCGTCCGAGGGTTGTTGCCCGCCCGCGGCGCGCGCCCTCGGCCTCACGCCCTTCGCCACGCGACGGACGCCGGCGAGCGGAATCGACGGCGAAGACTCTTTATTTTCCTCACCGACGCCGACGCCGACGCCGTCTCGCGTCGTCGTCGTCGCGCGTCGTCGCGTCGCCGGCATCGCGAACGCCGAACCGACGGTCCCACGCGATGCGATATGCGATATGCGATATGCGATGCGATCCGCACCCGTTCCGCACCCGTTCCGAAACGACGCGAGACGACAGGGAGAGACGGATTTCCCTTACGGAAAAATCCACGCCGCGTTTCGCGTCTCCTCCCGCCTCCGCGCGCGGCCCCGCGGGACGCACCGGCGTCGCGCACTCCCGTCCCGCGTCCCGGCGGCGACGGTCCCCGACCGATTTTCCCGCAAAAAAGCGTTCGCGGTCGCGAACGCTTTTTCGCGATTTTTTTTATCGACGACGGTGTAAACGACGACGATGGGCGCGAGCGGTCGCTGTATACGCACGTACGCGGCATACGTATACGGTCGGACGTATACGGACAAACGGGCGGGGTTTGGCGCGCACGATTCCGTGGGTCATGACTCGTCCGGGCGATCCACCCTGGATCGATCTCGATCTGGATGGGACGGGTTTTTTTTCGTTCTCGTTGTAAATCAAAGGACCGCGTCGTCGTCGTAAAAGTCGTCGTAAAAGTCGTGTGTCTTTACTTCCGTCACGAATCAATCACCGTTCGTGACCCGTGAGACTCGCGAGACTCCATCGCGAATGAATGAATGATGGATGGATGGATGGAAATCTGATTCGGGGCGCTGAGTCAGAAAAGGAGGAGGCACCGTCGCGCGCGGGCGATGGAGGTCGTTGGTTTTTCTGGCGACGATGACGATGACACGATGACACGATGACGACGGACGGAACACGACGGTTGTTTGTTTGTTTTATTACACCCCGAGCGCTCGGCGAAGGCGGTCGACGTTCGGTCGGGGAAACGTTTCGAGGGCGACGCGACGAACGTCGCGCGGGAGGGCGCGGCAAGAGGCGAGATCGAGCGACCGGAGGTTGGGAAAGCGCGCGTCGGCGTCGACGGCGCATAAGAGCCGGACGGAGGCTTCCGATACGGCGGATCCGGGAATGCGGAGCGTCGTGAGCGAGAGCGGCGGTCCAGAACCGGGGGTAAACGGTGTGAACGCCTCGTCGGTGATGTGTTGGGCGTTGGCGCCGACCGAGGCGAGTTCGAGCTCTTCGAGCGCCGGACACAGATGGCTGAGAATGTGGCGCACGGCGCCGTCGTCGACGAGCGGCGTGCGGGCGCATCGAAGCGTTCGGAGATTGAAGGGTAGACGGTCCCATATCGTGTCGCGCCAATCTCCCAAGTGCGTGCATCCGGTGACATCGAGGACTTCCAGGCACTCGATCGAGTTGAAGAGGATGCAAAAGAGCGTCTCGCCGTCGACGTTTGAGTTGCCGTATCGGTGGCCCACCGACGTCGTCTCCAGCGAGACCGCAACCTCGAGCACGCGCAAATTACGCCAACAAGTATCCTCAAAGTCGTGATTTATGCGGCCAACGACGCGCCAACCCGGTTCGCCACCGAAATGGTTCAGTTTCAGCTCTTCCAGGTGGGGAAGCGCGCGCTGTAAATCAAACAACGGCACGCGCGCGTCCTCGCCGCAATTGGTCAAGTCTAGAACTTTCAATCCCGTACAGAGTTTTACGAGATCGAACAATCTATTCGAACCTCTTGTGAACGCGCGTCTCTCCGCCGGCGCGTACGGCGCCTCTCTCCCACAGCTAATTCTTTCCAAAGTCGGCGCGTTCACCTCTACAAAGCGTTGCAACACTCCGAGAGCGTCGCTCGGAGTCATCTTCGGCGCGCTCAGATCGATGTGGATCGACTTCAAACCGGTACCAGCGATTGCGAGATTATTCGCAAACTGCAACAGCCCATCCTTGGTGAAGTTTCCTCCGCTAATCGTGAGATTTTCGATCTTTGAGCAAGACGTACCGAGAAGTTTAAGCGTGGAATCGCTCAGCTTTGAACACCCCGATAAATTCAACGAACGCACGCTCGCCCACGCCCCGCGCCCGATGAGCGACCGTATTCGAGCGTCCGTCGGCGCGCAAAATCCAGAGCTCAGGTCCACGTCGACCCAAAACATCTCGGGCTCGCCCGTCACGGCGTCTCTAAACGCGCGCGACACGCACGTCAGCCTCGGCGCCGTCGGCACCGCGCCGCCGGCATCTCGCACTACTCGCGCCAGGATCTCCTGCAATACCTCCATCGGAAGCGATGCTATGGATGTCCTCGACGCGGAGGACGTCGACGCTGAGGCCCCCTCCATCGTTCTCGCCGCGACGTTTCTGGACGCCATTACGCTTATTGAAACTGTCCACCACGACCGAGCGAAACGCCGAACGAACGTCCCCTATCACTCACTTTCCCACCGACCGCGCACTCACGCGCTCGGCCTCCACCACACGGCCGCCGCCTTTTCCCCGTCACCGCTCCCGCGTCCGCGTCCGCGTCCTCCTCCGTCGTACCCCGTCAATCCGTTGGCAAAGATGACGCACGACGCCACCGCCGCGAGCACCGTCAACCCGTTCCGTCTCCCCGGCGTCATTCGACGCGACCTGTCTCAACGTCAACGTCGACGTCGACGTCGGCGCCACGAACCGGACCGACGCGCGTTCGGTCGTCGTCTGGCGTCCCGCTCGCGCGCCGCGGCGCCGCGGACTCCGCGCACCCACGGCGTCGGCACGAATTTCTTGGCGATGCCATCCAGTACCGTATGGGAAAAATACAATACTGAAACTAAAACATACACGATCAAAGTGGTAAAAGAATCGAACGAAATAGAGACGTTGCGGTCCTTTTCCCATCCTCGCGCGGGCGTTGAAAATTTTCAGCTGTCTTTTGGAAGATTTCAAATCCATTGACGGTTCATGACCCTTGAAATACCCAAGGACTCGAGTCGAGAAATTCGTTCGTTTCGAGAAAACGTCGGCGGCGTGCGCGCGTGCGTCGCGCGGCACACGTAGCCTCGCGCGCGACGCCTCGACGACGGGACGGACGCGCGAGACGCACGCCGCGGAAGCGCGGTGAGAAAATTTTTTACGTCGGTTTCGTGGACGCGCGCGGTATCGATCGACGTCGCGCGCGCGTGGTCGGAAGGACGAGAATCCGACGCGCGCGGAATTGAGATCGTTGGACTCGGCAGAGACGCGCATCGCTTGGACGCGGACGACGGACGACGCGATATCGATCGACGCAAAGAAGGCTGATTGGAAATGTCCAACATGATTTGTGTACCGATCGCCACCGAGCACGGACACGGCGCGGAGGAGCTCGCGGCGTTCGCTCGGGGTGAGGATGACGCGCACAATCACGAGGTTCGGTGCGTGCTAGAGAAGCGAAGCGAAGCGAAGCGAAGTGAAAATGAAGAACGCGAAGAGAGGCGCGACGCGACGCGAGCGAGGACGACGTCGCGATGACTGACGATGAACTAAAATGCGTTTGCTTTGATTTTGTCATTTGTGCCGCGCAGCGCGTACAAGCTCGGGAAGAAGAAGCGAAGTTACAATCAAGTCGAACTGACTTTTGAACGCCAACGTTCCGTTGGCCACTCGAAGAGTGGAGGCTCGAAACGAGGCGGCGATGCACTCGGTTCGGAGGAGACTCTGAGGATCTTTGAGGCTGGAGAGAGCGCCTTTCGGGAAGATGTACCGGAAGACCTTTGGGAATCGGCGCTCGAATACGAACTGAAGCTGTACAACGGCGAACTTGCGCGCGCGGTGGTGTATCTCGTGTACGCCGAACCAGTGGCGCGCGACGTCGAGCCTGGTAAGAAGTCTGGTATCGTTGACGGTAGAGGTCACACTTGGGTACCTGTTACCCGGGACAAGTGCGTGAAGGGATGCGAGGGACCCATCCTGAGCGCCATTCAACGATTCGGAAAGCAGGGGCGGACGCAGAAGAGCGCCGCGTCGCAAAAGAGCGCGCCAAAGGAGTCTGCCAAGCCTGCGGCGGACGACAAGTGGAAGGATTCGCGAAACCTCTTTATCTCCATCGACGAGGCGAGCAACCACGTCTGCGCGAACGGCCCGAACAAGTGTAAGGTATTCAGGCTCCTCTTTGGAGTGTACACGTACGATACGAATGAGTTTTTGGGTAGCGGCTTATCCGGACCGATTCGAGTCTTGGCCAACAACGACGTGCCGAAAGGCGCGGCAGCCATGCGCGTGCGATGTGCGCTCAGCTCCACGTGGAAGGGCTGGGATGCGAATACGAAAGACAACGAAGACGAACTGCGCGAGCACTTTCGCAACCTTTGCTCGCAGCCCGCGGGCAAGTCGAACCACGACAAGTTGCGCGAGAAGCGCGCACTCGAGGATAGCGTCAAAGACAGAAAGCCACTTGCGAATAAGACCAACACTGTCAAGACGTCATCGACGGCGACGACAACAACGACGACGACCAAGCGCGCGGCGGTCGGGAAGCCGCCTACTGCTGCGGATCCGGCTCCGAAGCGTGCGAAAGCATCTGGTCGACAAGCGGTGCAGAAGCCTGTGGCTAAAGCGGTCCAAGAGGACATTCTCCCGTACGACATCAACATGTACGACGCCACAGACGCGCGTGAAACGCTCGGCATGCCGCCGCCGGAGTCGAACGTTGATCTTGAGTTCAACATCAACGCAATGATTCCTTCTCCGCTCGGCACTCCGCCCGATGGACAGCAAGCGAACTATGCCGGTTTGTTCGGCACGCCAGAGTACCTCAACAGGGTGGACATTCTTCGTGATGGCCTCAATACGGCTGATTTGCCGTCGCTTTGTACGCCGGGCGATAAGAAGCAAATCGCGTTCCAGGCAGACATGCCTCCGCCGACCACTGGTGGCATGGGACACATGCGCTTCACGCCGGGAACTTGGGCGCTCGCCTCGACGGGAAGCCTCATGTCTCTCCCATCGTTTGGTTCCCTCGGTATGATGGGCACTTTCGGTCAAACTCCCGTCGAGCTCAAGGCTAAAACAATTTCTAAGGTTTTTAGTCGATCTGCAAAGAAGGCAGCAGGTCCGGGACGCACACCGCCTTCGCAGTTTTTGAAGACGTTCTTCTGCACGAGTGACGCAAAGGATGCCGCCGCTCCATCTAGCACAGTACGCAAGAGTACTCGCGTCGCTAAGAAGGAAATAATGGCGCAAACTGCTCCCAAAACCACCGCTGCGAGTAAGTCCGCGGTGCAGGATTCAGTGAACGCGACATTGGGACCGCAAACTGGAGTTGCCTCGGCCCCGGGTGTTGATGCGCGAGTCGTCACGTTTGATGATCATCCCGCTCGAATCGCGCGTAGCCGCCACGCGTCGCCGACTGGTGTCGCGCCGACGCGTCTCTTGTTCTCGCCGGTTGGACGTGGAGGAGAACCGTTGGAAGTTGGCAGTGATGACGACGTTCCGAACGAAGGCTTCACGTCGCCAGATAACGGTCTCGCTAAGATGCCTCGCATCGCTTCGGCCAGAGACGATCTCGTCTCCGTTGGCAAGGATCGCGCGTCGAAGAGACGCCTCTCTGCATTTGTTCGTCAAGCCAACGCTCCGGTCGCATCGGGTCGGCGCTTGCGCACCACGAAGGGAAACGCAGCCGACCTATTGCAATCGCCTGCGTGGCCGAACCGAATGCGCGGCATCGACGCGTAAACTCCTCCATTTTAGCCATCCCAAACTGTACACGATATTAGATATCATTACTCCCCTCCCAAACAAGATCATTTGTAATGTCAAGCAAAGTGAATTTCTTCCCCGCCTGTCGTGTATCGCATCAGAACGAGCGATCCGATCCGACCCAGCATTGGTTGGTTGACCACCAGTTCCCATAACCTACACTGTCAAGGATCGGCATTCTTCCACGCGAGCGCGAGCGCATGCAACGAGCGGCCTTGTCTCTCTTCGCTAGATCTCTCGCCACCGCGCGTGCGTCGGAGCAAATTTTACCCATGTCACTCTCGACTCTGCGACCGATGCGGGACGTCGCGGCGTGCGCGGCGCGTGCGACTCGATCGTACCGCGGCGGCGCAAGCTCGCGACTTCTCGTGACCGCGCTCACGCGACGCAGCCTCACCGGCGACGTCGTGATCACCCCGGCGTTCGGCCGAACCGACGCCAAGTTGAGCGCCAGAGGCTTCTCCGTCGTCGCAGAGGCTGGCGAGGGCGAAAGCGACGAGGGCGCGGCGGCTGAAGAAACCTCTGCCGATTCCGCAAAAGCCTCGACTGATCTCAAGGTTTACATTGGCAATTTGCCCTGGGACGCGACGGACGAAACGCTCAAGGAAACGTTCGCGAGCTTCAACGTCGTTGAGGCGTCCGTTATCACCGATAGAAACTCTGGACGCTCTCGTGGGTACGGTTTCGTGCACTTGGCTGACAACGAGTCAGTCGAGCGCTGCATCGAAGAGATGAACGGAAGCCAGATGGGTGGTCGCGATCTCCGAGTGAACCGGGCTATGTCGCCGAACGAAAAGTCCAGCAGACCACTGCGCATGGAGAGCGGCGGCAAACGTTACTCTCGAGAGGCGAACAACCGCAGAGTATACTTCGGCAACTTGTCTTGGGGTATGGACCACCTCGACCTGCAGGATTTGTGCGGAGAGTTCGGGTCGGTTGAGGATAGCCGCTTGATTACGGACCGTGAAACTGGCAGATCGCGTGGGTTTGGTTTTGTTACGATGAGCAGCGAAGCCGAAGCAAACGAGGTTGTGACACAACTCAATGGCCAAGACGTGGACGGCCGAGTGCTTCGCGTCAATATTGCTAACTCTGACTAAAGTTTTGTACTTTTTCTACGACGTCGTTGATACGAGAATAAGGTAGTTTCGCTAGTAGATATAGGGTCAACAAGACGAACATGCGTTTCACGACGCGTTGTCTTATTTTGTAACTTTAACCGCCTAACGATTCCAAGCAACGCGTTCGTGCCTATCGCTTTTGCAATGCGTCCACCGCTCCGTTGAAGACTTCCACCATCTTCCTCAACACCTCGAACTGTGATTCCTGCATCACTTGATCATCCTGAAGCTTGAATCCTCGCTCGGGGTCCCAATCTGGCATTGCATCGATCTTTCTGAGGTCGTTATACGACCCTCTGTATGAACGCTTGTCAAACTCCCAGACTACTTCTCCGTCCTTGTCCTTTATGATTGAGCCCCACGTGTAGTGCATCAATGACGCCTGGCCGATTGATATATCGGCTGGCGGTTGAATTACGAGCTTTTGAAAGGGGACCGGTGGCAGCTCGTACTGCATTTTAGGTCGAACCGCCACTGAAGCAAACGACCAAGCGTACATGTCGCGAACCCATCCATATATTCGTTTAATGAGGGCATTGGTCTCACCGAATTCGACTTTATCCGCCCATACTGGAGCTACTCTTTCTAAATCGTCTCTATGAATAGCCTGTGGCGCGTTACCAGTCTGCGGTACATCTTTGAGAGGTCCATCCTTCTCTATGCTGTGCATCAAAACCGAGGCTTCCTTTGCAGTCTGGTGAGGGGGGTCAATGTAGGCGAAAAGAAACCCATACGAGAACCCCTTCGCGAGAATAACGCTCGGGGGTGGACTGCGAATAAACAGATAGTCGGTCTCCGCCATCAAGATGTGAGAGCATTGCTTGGAATCAGCCGTCTCCATCCATTGCGCAATGGCCCGCGCTCTATCTTTCACCGCATAATCGCATCCAACGTCGCAAGATGGGTTTGTCGGATCGACTCGCCACGTGGGGATCATCTGAACCAAGTCATCATCGCTAGACCGGTGCAAAATCCGGGTGAAATGCCTCAGTATGCTACCAGGCTCACTCGCGGCTCTTCGCCACGTTTCGTAAAACACTCTAGTCTGCCAGTTCATGTACGGTGAGCCGTTACTCGTGATCATCGTATGCAGACACGTCTTCAACTCTGTACTTTCAGCATCATATTTCGGTACATCTGGGTACAAGACGCCGCTCGTTGTCTTCTTATCATGCGTTCTACCGTACATCGGTGCCAGATATCGCCTGAATAGTTTACCAGTGAAGCACTCTCCCGGAGCACTCGGATCGTGCCTCCAGAAGTGGCAGCCCTCCGTCTTCTTGCACAACTCGCAACACTCTTGCGGGGTGGAGATAGGTTCAGCGGGTGGTTCGTGCGTCACTCTCTGTGGTCCCCAGTAGTCGCTGAAAGGAAGCGCATGGCACTCGTCGTCTGGCGGCTCAGCAGCTCTAATTCTGCGCCATTCCTGGGCCTCATACCCGTCAATCGAAGACACATCATCTTGATACATCTCAGTCGATGCGCTCACCGTCGCAGCCGGTTCTCGCGTCGTCTCAACCATTGTTCGCTGCGTAAACATGCTCTCGGTGACTGGATCCGTCGCGTCGACATCCTCACGGACAACTGCTTTGCGCTCCTGTCTCTTCTCCCGCGCGAGATGACGCTCCGTCTGGCTTCCGTGGGGGTGACTTGATCGCACGGAGCCTTCAATCCGCCGTTGGCTTCGCTCTGTCGCGAGCGTCGTCCGACTGCTCGAACGATCTACGACGTGTGGTAGAAGCAAAGATGAGGCGACGGTGTACGTGATTACCGCCACGATAGTCGTTAGCGCGACGGATTTGACATGACCAGATCGCGAAGACTTGGCGTGCGTCGTTCCTGGGAACGGCCGCCGCCGCCGCGACGAGTTCATCCCGTTGCGCGTCGAGCGATGACACGACGATCAATCAGGGAGCTCGAGACAGTTGCGCGTTGGGCTCGGCTCGAGATGGGAGACTCGCGGGAGGATGCATCAATGAGAAACGTTAGCGAACCAGAATACGGTATATTAATCAAATTTACTGTTATAGGTCTTCGCGGGCAACAAGAAGCACTTGGCGAGTGACAACAAGCCGCCAAATTGCTGGCCGATTGAGAGACCGAAGAACATTCTAGCCAACGCCTTGCAGAACGCGAAAGCGTTATCCGCGACTGGGTAGCACAGAGGCGGCGGGATATTCGTCTTCATGAGCAATGGGAAGCGGTCGACAACGACAGACTTTGGCACGCAACATCCGCGCAAACCCTCGATACCGGCGAAGCGATCGAAACCAGACTCCTTCACGCCACCAAACGGAAGCGACTGCGCCATGTACGTGGAGCAGAAATCGTTGATTGACGTCATACCAGCTTCGAGCTGCGAGCCGAGTTGCTCGGCGCGACGCGTGGAACGCGTGAAGACGTTCGAACCAAGACCAAAGTCGCAATCGTTCGCGAGCGCGATCGATTCCTCGTCGCTCTTTGTCTTAATGATGGCGAGCACCGGACCGAAGACTTCTTCTCGGGCAATGCGCATGTCGTGCGTGATGCCAGAGATGACGGTAGGCGGATAGAATTGACCACCTTGCGCGCCCAGCTCAATTTTACCACCCACGTGCACTGTGGCACCCTTGGCGACCGCGTCGTCGATGAGAGATTGAACGTAGAGCGCTTGCTTTGGCATGCACATGGCGCCGCAATCAACTGAGGAGCTCAACGCCCATCCTTGGCGAAGCTTGGTCGCCGCTTCGAGGACACGGCTGAGGAACTTGTCGTGAATCTTCTCGTGGACGTAGAAGCGCTCAGCTCCGGCGCAGTTTTGGCCACACGATTGGAAGGCGCCGCGCAAAGCCATCGGAACGCACTGGTTCAAATTGGCATCCGCACAGACGACGAACGGATCCTTACCACCCAACTCCAAGACTACAGGAGTGAGTGTCTTTGCGGCTGCTTCCATGACCTTGCGGCCGATACCGGTCGAACCGACGAAGACGAGCTTTTGAACACCACCGGTGACGAGTGCGTTGCCCGCCTCTCCGTAGCCCGTGATGATCTGCACCAAATCCTTCGGCGCGCCGACTGCAGCGAGCGCCGCCTCGATGACGCGTCCGTAGTACTGGGAGCTCCAGCTCGCGTACTCGCTCACCTTGACCACAAGCGCGTTACCGGCAAACAAGTTGGCGACCAACGGGTTGAAGACATTGTGGAACGGGTAGTTCCACGGAACAATCGCCCCCATGACGCCCACCGGGTGATACTCAACTCGAGCCTTTTTGTAAAACATCATCGCTCCGCTTGAACGATATTCCGGCTTGAGCCACTTCTCCCCTTCGTTACACAACCACCGAATCTTTTCCAAAGTTACGAGCACCTCTCCGAAAGCCGCGTCGACGAGCGGTTTGCCACTATCTCTCGCGCTCACCTGACATATCGTATCCTGTTCATCCAAGATGAAGCGTTGAATCACCCGCAATAGTTTACGACGAGTCGCGAACGAGCTCTTCGCCCACTCCTTTTGCGCCACCGCCGCTCGTTCGATCCTTTCGCGAACTTCCTCTGCGCTCATCGCCGGCAGGTTTGGTCCCAAGATCTTCATGTTACCCGGATCGTAACATGGCACGCTATCCTTTGGAAACGGCGCGTTGACGTCCCAGAGCTTTCCTTCGATTCCGTTCTCTTCCTCCTCGGTGAGTTTGACGCCGAGTTTCGGCACGCCGCTGCGTTTGAGCGCGCGAACAGACAGAGCGACGATCAGGATAATCATCCACTCGCTTCGCTTGGCGTACTGCGCGCACAGCGTGTCGTACACCACGCGAGCCCAGGCGACGAAGTCCATGACGACGGCGTACACCTCGCTCGGTGTCACCATGTCGCCTGTTCGCTCGCGGTTCGGTCCGAGCCGAGCGAACGCGCGTCAGTAAGTGTCGAGGCGGACTGGGCGAGTACGTCACTCGTCGCCAGCCAGCCGAAACGAACCAAACTTCGACCCAGTTGATGCGCGCGAGAACATTCGAAGACGACCGCGGGGAGTCTGAACGACGCGCGCTCGTCGACCCTGAGTCTTCCGGGGCGTTCGACGCGTCGAGGGAGAGCGTCGCGGGTGATATGTCACTACGGCCTTCGTCCAACTTGAAAAAATCCAAACGACGCGACGTTCGTTCGGCGGTGGCGGCGACAACGACGACGGCGTGGATCGTGTTAGCGTGCGGCGTGATCATCGTTGTCGCGCTCTCGCGAGGGTTCGCCGAAAGGATCTCGCGGAGCTCGGATGGATTCGAGGAGAGTACCCCGCGGAGCACCGGAAAGGTGTTGGACGCGGCGAGCGGAGCGAGATCCGACGGACGTCCTCGAGTGTTTGGTTACTCGGTCGCGAACGCGTTCGAACACGATACAAACGCGTTTACGCAAGGGCTCGTCATGTGCGGACAGGGGGTCGTATGCGAGAGCACTGGGGCGGTAAACGGGAGGAAGAGCTCGGTGCGCGTCGTCGACGTGGAGACGGGAAAGACAAGGCACTCGGTTGAATCGGACGTCCCGGGGCTCTTCGCCGAGGGGTTGACGCGAATCGGAAAGAATTTATACATGATATCTTGGCGGTCGAATCGGGGGATCGTTTACGAGTATGATGAGTCGACGGGTAAGGTTCACAAAGCAGGGACGTTCAAGACGCCGTTGCGCGACGGTTGGGGTCTCGCGGCGAGCGCCAAGGGCGATGAGCTATACGTCACCGATGCGTCGGATAAGTTGCACGTGCTGAGTGTGCCTAGTGGCAACGATTCGGAGACACTCGAGTTGAAGCGGTCACTGACGATTACTGATGACGGAAAGCCGGTTCGATTTGCTAACGAGTTAGAGACCATAGATGGGGAGGTGTACGCCAACGTGCTCGAGCGACCCTGCATCGCGCGCATCGATCCAGAATCGGGCCAAGTGAACGCTTGGATCAACTTCGATGGATTGAAAAACCGTAACGCGAACGGGGGCACCGGCGACGTGCTGAATGGCATCGCGATTGACGACAACAATGGCAAATTATACGTGACGGGCAAGCAGTGGCGGGCAATGTTCGAGGTCAAACTCGAGGAGATCGAAGGGGAAGCGTATGAGGATGCTCTTGAAAAGGCGAGGCAGACGTGTACGCCGCCGTCATCGCTCCCGCAATACGGCTACCCTTGAGCCGACGCGATCATAGTAGTACGTGTTTCTTCCTGTAAATTACATAAATACGATCTTTCAATAGTCCTCACAAGCACTCGACTAACGATTCATCAGAGGTTGTTCATGAGGAGGATCCAGTTGTGCTTGATCGGATGGTTCGCTGCGTCATTCTTTTTTGCAGAGAGGTATTGATGCGTCACGAGAGACAACACGTTGTGAATGCAATCAAACTCCTGCTTGTCCGTCATCAGTGGGACGTCGATGCGTTTATTCAAGTTTCTCGCCGTTTGAATCAACCATTCATCGAGCTCGCCTTTCGATTCGTGCATCGCAGCGTCGGCAAAAAAGTGACCAGCGCCTGTTCGGTGGAGCTCGCGTTCAATTGCGTCCGCCACCATGTCAACCGCCTTGACGCAGATGATTTGTTCCGTTGCCGCGTTGAGCATCGGTATGTGAATGCATCGGTTCAAGAAGCACGCAATCACCCATCGCGTGGTCTGATCAATCTCGTGCGGTTCCGTAGCGCGCACGAGCGTATTGGGAGCTGGAGCCGCCTGCTCCACCGCTTGCTTGGCTCGTTCGAGCGTCCGCGCGGTTCCCGCCCCTCGCGGTTCGCGCTCCGCCGCTTCGAGCACCTGACGCCCCTCGCGAGTTTTGTGCCACTTTTCCATGTCTCTCTGAGTCTTGGATTTGAAGAATTTGCCAGCGCACGGCGTCGTTCGTCGTCGAAACGTCGTCGATGCTCGGGCGCCGATTCTGTGCTGACGCGACATGACCGCACCCGAATCGTCGCGTCCACGGGTCGCGGAGGAAACACGGAAGCTCAGCGACGAGGCTAGCATTACGATGATTCTATCTATTTATCGTCTTTAATGTCGCGCGGGTCGCTTTGACGTCGTCGTCAGCTTTGTCAGCGGTGGCGTCGCTGTGAGAGATATTTACCAGACGTTGGTTCACGTTTTCGTTAGTTTTTTTTTCACGGTTCACGAACCAGGAAAGTAGCGAGAGGGTCACAATCTGCAGACGAGGACAGGAGAAGAGAGTAGCGAGAGTCAAGAAGTCAGTTTAACGAGTCCTCTCGCATGGACGGTAAAGCGTTTGCGGACTTTGTTTGAAATAACGATTGATTGTTATGCAATAATACTATGGTTACGCGTGGGAACCGATCCGGGTTCTCCGGTCGGCTCCAGCGCGTGGCGCTTCTAAGAAGTGCGTCGGCTCGACCGACGCGCAATCGTCCCTACTACGGAAATGAATACGACAAATCCTCCCGACGCTTACGCGGCTGCGGCACCGGCGACAAGCTCGATAATCTCAGAGGTAATCTTGGCTTGGCGAGCACGGTTGTAGACGAGAGACAAGTTCTTCTTGAGCTCCTTGGCGTTGTCAGAGGCGGTGGACATGGCGTTCATACGAGCCGCGAGTTCCGAAGCCAAAGACTCTTGGAGAGCGCGAAGGATTTGAGAGTTCATGTACAACGGCATGAGCGCATCAAGAATTTGGTTCGGGTCTTGCTCGAATTGCATGACACCCTCGAACTCAGAAACTTCCGTGTCGTTCGCTTCACGCTTGACGGCGAACTTGCCATCTTCAGTCGTGAGCTTGAAGATTTCGTCGTTCGCCGCGTCAATGCACACACCGTCGACGTTGCACACTTCACCTTCCTTGGAGAGCGGCAACAAGGTTTGGACGGTCGGTTCCGCAGAGATAAGGGAGACGAATCGGGAGTAGATCATCTCAACCTTGTCGACTTCTTCAGAGGTGAACTCGGCGAAGATGTCATCCGCGATGGTTTGCGCGTCTTGCGTGGACGGGGATTGACCCATGTCGAAGCGCTTCACCAAGTCGTACTGATCACGGCGGCGGTTGAAGTAGACACCACCCTTCTTACCGACGGTGATGAGCTTGGCGTTCACACCTTGAGCCTTGAGTTCCTTGACGCGTTGCTCAGTCTTGCGGATGATGAAGTTGTTGAAACCACCGCACAAACCGCGGTCACCAGTGCACACGATGAGGAGCGCAGTCTTGACCGGGCGCATCTTGGTGAGCGGCACATCGACATCTTCACCAGCCAACTTTTGGTTGATGGCGAACAAAACCTTGACCAAGGACTCGGAGAACGGGCGCGCGCCGATGACGGCATCTTGCGCGCGGCGCACCTTGGCGGCGGCGACGAGCTTCATCGCATCGGTAATCTTCTTCGTGTTACCGACAGAAGCGATGCGGTCACGCATTTCCTTCGGGGAAGCGTTGCGGATCTACGTAGAGCGAGCGTAAAAGTTATCATCATCGTCGTCAGTCTTCCGAGTTCTTCTCGTCGGTCCAACCAGCCGGCAGCCACCAGCGGACCCGCAAAAAACACACATATGTGTAAACAGTACGCCGATAGAATCCAAACCCTATCTGTGCGTATCCACCCGTTTCACACCCCGAATGATCAGCACATCCCTCGCGGGTTCACCCTCGTCGCCGACGCCCGCGACGCCCGCGACGCCCGCGACGCATCGCCATCGCGCGCGCGACAAACCCATCACAACCACGCGACGCGCGATGAACGCCATCGCATCCGTGGGGTCACCACAACCACCCCCTCGAGATCCGGATAACAGCGCCCATCTTGGGGCATCCGCGACCGCGCGCGCACGTCTCGCACGACGCGTTTAAAACGTCCCGCGACCGACGCGACGCGACCGACGCGACGCGACCGACGCGCGCGCGCGGATGAACGAATCAAAAAATATTCATTCAAAGCGTCCGCGCGGTCGTCGCCGTCGTCATCGCGCGCGACGCGAGCGAGGACCCGTTTCCCAGATGCACCCGATCGATCGCGAACAAGGTCGCGCGTTCCCCGATGCGGTCGCGATTGGGACGCGAGAACGAAGAGAAAAAAACGAAAAGAACACGCACCACGAGGGATCGCGGGGCGGCGGCCGGGGTCGCGCGCTTGGCGCGGACGGCACCACCGGCGATCGCGGCGGACTTGGACGCGGTGAGAGCGGACATGGCGACGGCGGACATCGTTGAAGTGTCTCGGGCGCGAGTCGTGCGAGTTGTGAGGGTCGTCCCGCGCCCGCGAGGTGGGCTAGCGGCGCCGGGCGGGGACGCGTGTAGATTTTTATCTCTATCCGTGTGTGTCGATTTGTAGTTTATATACTTACTCTCTACATTTTAACGCTATGTATATAATTTTGTTTCACTTTTTGTCTTTATCAAGGTACGGAATCCGATGGCGGATTCGGGGCCACTTTATCCACACGCACGACGAGTCATGATTCGATATCCGAGGAGAGGGCCCTCGAAAACGTGAAGGATCCACATGTCCGAAGGTAGAAATGGGCTCGTGTTGTAATAGTATCGACGGTACACCAAACCGTCGCCTCACTCAAACGCGAGCTCGAGCTCGTCGTGGCGAATGTCCACGGGCCCGCCCGCGGCGAGGAGCACGCTCGCCGCCTGATCCGGGTCCGGGTACTGCGATGGAGCGCTTGGGGCGCCCCTGGCGCGAAGCTGCTCCCAGGTTTCCTCTCGGAATTGGGTCTCGCGAAGGACGCGCGGCGCGCCGGACGCGTCGCGAACGTCGCAAAAGACGCGCGTCTCTATTAAACGGATGAGCACGCCGTCGACGCGAAGCCAGAAACGAAGGAGGACGTACCAACACTTTGGCATGACGCGGACTTTGAGACCGAGATGGGCGATACCGTTGTCGTCGAGCTCGGATTCGTAGAGGGTGAGCTCGTCGTACAGGAGAATCGGGTCTCGCTCGGTGAGCAACGCTCTGTCGATGCGTCTCTCCGTCGGAACCCAGCTCGGGGTGGCGCGCGCGCCGTCGTCCGCTCGAATCGATCCTCCGTAGTGTGTGGTGAATGTCCAATCGTAATCAGAGACGTTTTCAGTTGAGTTCCACGTCGACGCGTTCGTCGCCGTCGTCGTCGGAGTGGCCGCGTTCGCCGGAGCCACGTCTCTACTCCAATCTTCATCCTTCCCGAACCGTTCCACGTGCGCCCGCGTCCACGCCTCCGCCACCGCAACCTTTATCGCGGGTAAACCGAGCTCAACCCACCCTTTGAGCGCGTCCTCGGCGTTAAAGCTCACCGTCACTCCGCTCGGTGCGTGTCTCAACGAGAGCTCGCTCTCGAAGAGCATCTCTGGCGTCGTTCTCGCCCCGATCGCGCGCTCCACCGCCTCTATCCGCTCTCTATTCGCGATCGGCGTCGACGTGCTCTCGATCGTCCATCCTCCCGCGCACTCGACGCGCTCGACGCGCGTGCGTCGGTGCGCCATCGTCGAACGAATGAATCAAATCAGTCAACCGAGGCGCCGAGTGACGTGGTGGATTGCTACGTTCGGTCCCTCACAGTGCGTCCACGCCGCGCGCGGGGATACCACGCGGCGGTAAAACCACCATGGCGGCGCTCAGACGCGCGCTGGATGCGTTCCGAGGCCTCGCCGAGCCCCTCGAGCGGTACGTCTTCCTCCGTCGGCTGCAGCGAAGCGAGACGGAGACGTTTTATCGAGCGCTCGTCTCGAAACCTCTCGAACTCATGCCCTTTGTGTACACGCCGACGGTCGGGGAGGCGTGCGAGAGGTACCACGAACTGGGAACTCCGGTGAATGGTGTGTACATCACGGCGGATGACGCGGGACGGGTCGGGGCGAAGCTGCGTAGGCACTGGAAGGAGGAGATGGCGTGGTTGAGCGAAGGGTGCGGAGGGGCGTCCGCGGCGGCGAGAAGAAGAGGGGCGGATCACGGGGATGAATCCGTCGCCGTGGCGGTGGTGACGGATGGTGAACGGATTTTAGGTCTGGGTGATCTCGGTGCCGGGGGAATGGGGATCAGCGAAGGGAAGATTTTGTTGTACACGGTGTGCGCGGGGGTGCATCCGGCGACGTGCTTGCCAGTGTGTTTAGACGTCGGGACGAACAACGAGCGTTTGCTTAACGATCCGAATTACAAGGGATTGAGACGACGACGGTTGACTGGGGAAGCGTACGACGCGCTCGTGGATGAGTTTATGCGAGAGCTCAGGGCTTGGCAACCGAGATGTTTGGTGCAGTTTGAGGATTTCGGCAACGCAAACGCGTTTAGAATTCTAGAAAAGTACAGACACACGGGACCGTGTTTCAACGACGACATCCAAGGCACGGCTTCCATCACGCTCGCCGCGTTGCTCAGTGCGCTTCGCGTGACGAAAGGAAGACTCGAAGATCAAAGGATTTTGTTTTACGGCGCGGGCGAAGCCGGCGTGGGCATCGGAGAGCTCATCGCAATGGCCATGGAGAAGACTGGTATGTCACACAAGGAAGCCATGGAGAGATGTTACTTTATGGATTCAAAAGGTTTGGTGTGTAAGAGCCGTCTCGATGGCTTGCAACCGCACAAGGTGGCGTTCGCGCACGATGTCGAATATCAGCCCGATTTGTTATCCGCCATTAACGCCATCAAGCCAACCGCATTGATCGGAGTGAGCACGATAGGAGGCGCGTTCACTGAGGATGTCGTCAAGAAAATGTGCGACAACAACGCGCGACCGATCATCTTCCCGCTTTCGAACCCAACCTCCAAGTCGGAGTGTACGTTTGAACAAGCCATGGACTGGAGCAACGGCAAGGTGGTCTTCGCGAGCGGCTCGCCATTCGACCCGGTGGTTCGCAAGAGCGATGGGACGACGGTTTTTCCGGCTCAAGCGAACAATGCGTACGTTTTCCCAGCCCTCGGATACGCCGCGGCGCTCACGGGAGCTTCACAAGTCACCGATGACTTGTTTTTGGCCGCTGCAGAATCTCTATCCAACATAACCAGCGACGCCGAGATCGACGCTGGGCATTTATTCCCAGACATGGACTCTATCCGCAGTGTTTCCGTCACCCTGACGGCTGAAATTTGCGAGATGATTGTCAAGCAAGGTCTCGGGACGGCGCCCGCCGGCGTCTCGACCCACGAGCAGTGGCTTTCGTACATCGCCAGCCATCAGTACGATCCGGGAATGGAAAAACCAATGTCCAAACTTTAATTGCGATTCATTATAGCGCTGTAGAAATTCATCATCATTCGTATTGTTATTCATTATCAGTTTTACATCGACTGCAAAGCGTGCGTGCATATCTCCAACTGTCTCGTCGTTAAATCAAAGCCGCAGCTGCACCACGTTGGACTCTCAGTCAGCGGCGCGCATCGGTCGCTCTCCGTCGTTCGAGATACGTCGAGATGGGTGCGAACGAGAGCCGCGTGGACTCGTCGACTCGCGGAGACCCGTTCGCGAGACACGGTGCTCGGGCGGGGGCGAAAGAGCAGGCGGGTCTCTCTCGACTCTTCTCGATACCGTCGATACGACAACCTTCGAAGACGATCGAGTATCTGGAAACGCCGACGTACTTGAGCGATAGAGTGCTAGCATTTCAGCACACCGGTTCGCGAGATGAGACGTTGCCGGCGGCGCTCGCGCGCGCGGCGTCGTGGTTGGAAGAGGCACACGACTGCAGCTCGGTGCTGTTAGTCACGCTCACGTCTGATCTTATACTCGATCGTAGCACGTACGAAATGTTCAATTGCGTCGTCGAATTCCGTTCTGCGTGGGAAAATCCACGAGGGGTGTGCGTCGGCGGGCTGGATGTCATTCTGAGCGCGTGCTCGAGCGCCAAGGCGTGGTTATCGATGTCTGAGTCCAACGTTGTGTGCTTTTTCACGCGCGCGGAAACTAGCTCGAGCGTCGAAGCGCAGAGCATGGTTCGGTTTCTTGCGGCGTGTTTGGGTTTGTACATGAGTGAAAGTGATATTTCCATAGATGCTGCGTTGGGTGAGCTCGCGAAAGTACCTCCCAGGGCCAAGTCGCACGTCACCGCGAAAGCTCTGACACAGGCGCAGAGAAGATACGGCGATTATGTGCGCAGTGTCGTCGAGAAAATGAGGAGCGAGCCGTCAACTTCGACGAGTCCCACGTACCCGTCTTTCTCAATCAAGCGCTTGGTACTTGCTGGTGGAATAAGTGTCGAGAGAGGTGGATGGAGACCTTACGCTCGTGTCTCGAATGACGGTCACGTCGTCGGGAAATCTCTCACTCAAGGCTTCGCCCCGGATTGGCACGCATCGAACGTCAAACACGGATTAGTACCTATAGGAATTGAATTAGTTGATACCGCCCGGATGAACACGTCCGCTCAGTCGAGCAAGCCTGGGATTCCTATCAACGGGGACGTGGTGATTTCGGTGTACCATTGGACGGGAGACGAGGAAAGAGACGAAGAGTATCCAGTCATGACGTTTGCTTTTCATACTGGCCACGTAGAAACCGGCGTTTTACGCGTCACGCGCGCTCAGATGGATTGCAGCGATGACATGTTGATACCGGATGATTATTTCATCGATATCACGTTACTCGACAATATTCCGCAAGCGAAAACAAAGCGCGGAACGAGCATTAGCGTGCAGACTTCGGACAGCGCGCAAACTCCTCCCCTTGCCCCACGTGCTCCACCCATTCCGCCGCCACCGCCACCACCAAGAAGCGGTGTCACGGCTACACCGATCGCAGTACCACCCGCTCCGCCTCCACCCGCTCCGCGAGGCGTGGCGAATGCGAAAAGCGCACCACCGCCACCGCCGCCACCGCCGCCACCACGCTTCGGCGCGGGCGGTCGAGCGCCTCCAGCCCCACCACCACCATTCAAAGCAGCGGTCGTGGCTACGCCAATCCCGCAAGGTCCAAACTTGCGGAAGATTTATTGGGACAAACTCGCCGTGACGAATAGCACTTGGTGGGCGGAAGGTTTGGACGCTGCGCTATCAGAAGATGAGAAGCAATCGATCATCAAGTCGTTCGAAATCAAACCCATGTTGAAGAAGAAGCCGTCGTTGGATATAAAACCGAAAGCGACGACGGGCATGCCCACACTCATTCCGCTGCCTCGGGCGAACAACATTAGCATAATGTTGTCGCGCTTTCCGATTGGCGCAAAGGATATTTGCGAAGCGATTTCAACCGGCGATCCATCGGAGGAGTTGACGCTCGAGCGTTTGGCGATCCTGCTGCAGTGTGAACCGACAGACGAAGAGCTGGGCATCATGCGCCATTTTAGCGGGGACGCGGAGAAATTGCTGGTGAGTGAAAAGTTTCTTCTCGATCTTTCCAAGATTGATCGGTTGCGTGAAAAGGTGGCTGCACTCGTTTACGTTCGTCAGTTCCCAGAGCTCATCACAGAGGCGCACTCTGGGTTGGACGCGATAAACGATGCGTGCGAGCAAGTTTCAAACGCCAAATCTTTCCGTCGTTTGCTCGCGCTCGTTCTCGAAGTGGGAAATTTCCTCAACGCCGGTGGGCCGAGATCGAGTACAAAGGGCGTGACGCTCGATTCATTGCACAAACTCGCAGACGTTCGGACGACGGCGCCCTCAAATAAAGGCGGCGCTCTCACGTTGCTCGATTTCATCATGGAATTGTTCGACGAACGCGAAAAGGCAAACGGACCGCTGCATCTGACGAGCGAACTATCCGCGTGTCAGGCCGCGAGCCGAGTCGCACGCGTCGAGTTGGAAGGTACCATCCGAAAGGTTGTCGTCGGCGCCAAGAGCGTGCGAGAAGAGGCGTCGGCGTCACATATCACTAGTTTCGACGCCCTTCTCGTCAACTTGGACGACCAAGTTGAAAAATTAGAAAAACGCGCGGGGGAAGTGGACGCCGCATTCGATCGCGTCGCCGTCCTAGTCGGCGAATCGCGAAGAGCGCCCGAAGACATTTTCGCCTCGTTATGGTCGTTCGCGTGCGCATGCGATGCCTCGCGGGCATCGCGCGAACACCGAGCATCGTCAAAACGCAAATAGAAGAATAAAACATTTAGGATGAATAGCTCGTACCGTATGAGTAGATCCCGTAGAGCCGGCAACTGTCACAGCACGCCTCGCAAAATGCGTACTAGCCTCTATAACGTCGCGAAACGTCACCGTTCAACCTGGCTACCATCGTCTGCCAGGCGATGGTTGGAAGACATCGAAAACGCCGGGTACACGCGCGCGCTCACGGATCGAATGAAAACCGTCCCGGCGCTCGCCGGGCGGGAAGAGTCGATAGCAGCCGACATCGTTTCGAGAACGAAGGAACTCATCGACGATGAACTCGCCACTCGCGCCGACACCGTTGTCAGCGACTCGGAGCGAACGCACATAAAGACGGCGGCGCGCGCTTTAGCGAGTTATGAAATGCTCCGACCGTTTTTGGGGAACGATGAAACGACGCTGGAGACGATTAGAAGCCACCACGGCGCGGAGACGACGGCGACGTCGCTCAATGGCGGATTAGTTCGAGGCGCGTTGATGCTGAGCGCGAATAAAGTGAAGACGGTGGCTTCAATGGTGGGAAACGTGACGAACGATCTCGCGCCGGGTCGTTGGACACGGACGGATTCAGAGGATGGAGGCGCGACTTTTACCACTGCGACGTGTACATACAAGGAATTTTTCGCACGAAGAGACGCAGAGTTTTTATTAGAGACGACGTGTTGTTCGTTGGACATCGATCTGTGGTTCGGAAACGTCGATCCGAGCGTGTGTAAAGTTGAACTCGAGCGATCAATGGCGAGGGATGGAGATGAAAACTGCCGCGTCGCAGTGCACGCGGGCAGTCGTGAATAGACTTTGCAACAACGGCGACCGGGTCACTCCGCGCCGCGCCGCTCGGGCGGCATGACGGGCGAAGTCGACGCATCCGATAGATTCGACGAAGCGTGTTTGCGCGGGCGTTTGGTCCACGGATCGTGCGGATGGGCGGCGAAGAACCAGAACTTGAGCATCTACACGTCGGCAGAGATGAGCTCGGGGGTCGCTCGTTTGCCGAAATATTCCGAGCACTTTGGATGCGTGGAGGTGGATAGCTCGACGTACGCCATCCCATCGCCCGACATCGTGACCCGGTGGGTGCAGAATACGCCCGAGGGGTTTACTTTTCTCATCAAGGCGTTTGGAGGCTTTTGCGCACCGAGCGTCACCAAGGCGTCTTTACCGCGCGATGTTCGCGAGCTTTTGGAGACGCACTCGGAGCGAGTGGTGTACGCTCGAATGCCGGAACTCGCGAAAGATTTGCTATGGGCCAAGTTTAACGAGTCCATGGAACCAATCAGAGCGGCGGAGAGGTTGGGTTGTGTCATCTTTCAGTTTCACCTGTCTCAACCTCCTGGTGACTCTTTGAGACAACACATCTTGGATTGCAAAGCGAGGCTGAAAGGCACCAGGATGGCGATTGAATTTAGAAATAGAGAGTGGTTGACTGGGGATACTGGGGAGGAGACGGTGCGCTGGGCCAAGGATAACGATTTGCTCCTCGTCGCCGCGGACGAGCTTGAGCACGAGACTTTCCAGCGCGACCGAGCGCAGACGGGGCTTCCGCCCGGTGCGATCCGCCGTCGCATGTTCACGCGGCTCGAGTGCACCGTAGACTGGGGCGCGCTCATTCGCGTGCACCGCCGACACGGCACGACGGAGCGAGTGCTGGATGCCGACGAAATTTCTTTCTGGGCGAAGCGAATTCGCAACATGCAGCCAAAACCGTCCAAGGGTCCCATCTGGGTCGCCTGGGGTACGGAGTGGTTGGACGCCCCTCTGACGAATGCAAAAAGCCTTGACGCCGCCGTCGACGCGTCTCTGCGCTACGATTGGCACGGTTCTCGACACCTTCGCCCTTCTCGAGCGAAAAATTCAACCATAGCAACGATGTTCGCCGCGGCGGCTAAAAAATCATCGTCATCCGGCGCGTGCGCGGACGAATCCTCGTCGAAACGCAGGAAAAAAGACGATGTTGTACCGCCACAAAATCCCATAGCTACCCTCTGGGCGCGCGCTTCGCAAAAGTGACCGCCGAAACGATTGATGTTTGTATTTTTAGTATACGCAAGCCAGCGCTCAGAACAGAGCCACCGACCGCCACCAACCGCAGACGTCATCGCGCACGTCCACGCCGCGAACGTCTCCATCTCGACGAGACGAACCGACCACGCGCGCGCCCGTTGTGCGTGACTCGCACGCGGCCCCGATGCCGCCAAAGACACCCCGAAAACAGACGAAAAGTTCAACCGAGCCGTCGACCGTTGCAGACGCATTCGAAGCACGCGCCGCTAACGTGCTCGC
>Ga0255770_10000632_pt1 | contig 33111 bp, 35 predicted proteins | sample 071ome_22_FD_179968 | JGI IMG/M metagenome (GOLD analysis project Ga0255770, IMG submission 179968) | Coastal salt marsh microbial communities from the Groves Creek Marsh, Skidaway Island, Georgia - 071404AT metaG (version 2) | ecosystem: Environmental > Aquatic > Marine > Intertidal zone >...
TTTGATGCCTTTGCTCCGAGTGCGCAACCGGATCTATGGACTGAGGCTATTTTTGAAAATATGTTCAGATTGCTCAAGCCCGGCGGCGCGTTGGTTACCTATTGTGCCAAAGGTGTGGTGAAGCGCTCGATGAAAGCCGCGGGGTTCGAGGTAGAGGCCTTGCCTGGCCCACCGCGCAAGAGAGAAATGACTAGAGCATGGAAAAGATAGAGCCAACCAAATTCACACCGCGCTGCTACGCCTTTATTCAAAATGAAGAAGGTGCCTTATTGGTCCTACGGGAACTGTGGAGCGGCGTGCACCTGAATAAGTTGCCCGGCGGCGGTCAAGAGGTTGGCGAAGGCATGCACGAATGTTTGAATAGAGAAATTCAGGAAGAATTCAGTGCGTTTAGTGGACCGCTGAATTGGACCCACATCTATACTCCTACTCATGCGTTTGTTTCTAGATTTCGTCCGGATGAACAGCTCATTCTGAATTACTTTAAAGCGCACGAAGCTGTAGTGGCCGGTCAATGGGTGCTAAAGACCGACGAGAACTTGTTACAAATGCTTTGGTTGCCCGCGGTAGAAGAAAGTACTACCTGGTTTACACTTGAGAATGATAAAGCGGCCTTCCAAGCGTTCCTCAAAACGCTGCATCAATAGCCTAATCTGCGTCTAACGACCTTATTTACTTTTTCAAATAATTTCTTCGGAGAACCCGTGCGCCATGCGAGGTCATCCAAAGTACCGCCTAGCACAAAATAGGCGTCCAAACCGTACTGGTTGATTTCTTGAATCACATGAGGGCGAAGATTAATAAAGGCCATCCAACCTTCTGGAACTTCCTCCAACCACTCGTCGTAATAATCCGGAATATCAGCGTGGAAGTTCAGGATGTTCTCTCCGATTAAAATATACTTGTCAATGCCTTGAGGGATCAATTCATCCACGAAATCCCGCTTTAATCGCATGATGTCGTTGTGCACCGCATCGTTCCATTCACCGAGAAACTCGATAATACAATAACCCGTGAGGTAATCCACAAACAACACCTTCAAGTACAAGGTCTCACAACCTATGCTGTCCCATTGTGGGTGAATCACGTGGTCGTAAATACTATCTGTGAAATACACCTCACTATTAAAATAGCCATATAATGGACTTCTCGGATCTTCCGAAGCCTGGTATAGATGGCGCCAATTATAGTAAGGCTCAATAGTATGCATGGAGAAATATTCGTTTCAATTGATAACAAAAGTGGCGCAGCATTGTTAGTTTCACAACATAAAATTCAGCCATGGCCATTTTCACCATAACAGGTGCTACCGGATCAGTAGGACAAGCAATTGTAAACCAACTTCTTAAAGATAACCACAGCGTACGTGTGCTTTCCACAAGAGAAGGCTTGTCCATGGAAGGTGTAGAGGTTTATGCTTGGAATACTGAACAAGGAACCATTAATCTAGCATCTCTAGAAGGTGCCGACCACCTCATTCATTTGGCCGGAGCCACCGTGAGCAAGCGATGGACACCAAAATACAAGCAAGCCATCATGGACTCTCGCGTACAAGGCACCCAATTATTGATTGATGCCTTGCAAAAAGTCAAGAATGGCCCATCTTCTGTGGTCAGCGCTTCTGCTATTGGAATTTATGGAAGCGACTTCCACAACGAACTCGACGAAACCTCACCTAAAGCAGACGATTTTTTAGCTTCCGTCACCAGGATTTGGGAAAGCTATACCCAAAAGTTTGAATCCAGCAGCTGTCGTAGCGTGCAACTGCGCATCGGTATTGTATTGGACCAAGGCGCCGGCGTATTGGGTCAACTTGAACCCCTTGCAAAATGGGGCATTGCCTCTCCCCTAGGCTCAGGCAAGCAGTGGACCAGTTGGATTCACGTGGAGGATTTGGCCCGCATGTTCCTCTTCGCTGCTACTCAACCCATTCCTTCGGGTCCTTATAATGCCGTGGGTCCAGAACCCTTAATGAACAAAGCCTTTACCAAGGAGTTGTGCCGCGCCTTGCGTCGTCCTATGGTCTTTCCCGCAGTACCGGGCGTTGCCTTAAAACTGGTCTTGGGAGAAATGGCGACACTCGCTTTGATGAGTCAAAAGGTGAGCCCCGCAAAAATTGTTGCCGCTGGATTTAACTTCTACTACACCACCGCAGCACAAGCGCTCCAGCAGATTTACGGCAAATAAAAAACCCCTGTCAAAAAACAGGGGTCCGTTATTAATCTGAGCCAATACCTTATTTGGTCGCTTTTACTTTGATCGTTAACTCAATGCTGTGATCGATCAAATCATCTTTCAACGATTCAGCAATCGTAGCGTCGTCGCGATCGTGGAATTTAGCACCCCACAAGGTACGGTCGATGCTGAACGTAGGTGCCATGAACTTCACACCTGATTCACCTGCAGAAATCTCTGCTGGGAAAGTGATGCTGTTCGTTGTTCCGCGCAATGTCAAGTTACCAGTAACGGTGCTGAATTTATTTGCTTCGCTTGGTTCCAATACCTCTACGATTTCGAAAACTGCTGTTGGGAAGCTGTCCACAAAGAAGAAATCTTGTGATTTCAAGTGGCCTTCCAAATAACCGCGCTTGCCTTCATCTTCAAGGTCCGTACAAGTGATAGAATTCATATCAATAGTGATCGTACCACCTACCAACTTACCGTCCGCTACTTCAAAAGTACCTTCTTGCACATTCACAGTACCAAGGTGCTCAGATTGAACGTAAGTTTTGAAACCTCTCCAAGCCACAGTTGAACCTGAGTCCAAAGCTACAGTTTCACCTGCACCGTTCGCTGTTACTTCTTGTGCTTCACCGGTAGTTGCTTCAGCTGCTTTATCCGAGTTACAGCTTGCAACGAAAAGGCCTAGAGCGGCCAATAATGCTAGTTTTTTCATTTTTGTAATTGGTTGTTAAAATGGATTACGAATGTATAACTCAAAAGGTATATAAATGTTTAAACATCTATTAATTTTTTTCAAGGTCCAATTTTCTTAAAAACCCTCTTCTACAAATGCTTACGACGCAATCGAAGCGCTAAAACACTCACGATCAATGCAATACTACCCGCGAGCAAATACGGATATGAAAAATGAAGCCCATAGGCTACCCCACCGATGGCAGGTCCCAGCACACGGGCGAGCGAACCAACACTTTGATTCGTTCCCAAAATCTTGCCCTGCATCCCCTCTGGCGCATAGCTGCTTAAGAGCGAGCTCACCGTTGGCGTCAACAATGCATTCCCTAAGGACAAGAAGGTCATACACACCAATTCCAATCCAAAGTATTCCGTCGGCACATACGGCATACCGTATAGCCCCAAAGCGACAAATAATGTCCCGAGCACCAATAAATTCCGCTCTCCGAACCAAGTGTTAAAATATCCAATCAATCCGCCCTGAATTATCACCGCCAACAATCCGATATAGGCAAATACATATCCAATATGCATCTCGCTCAACCCAAAGTATTCTGCCCACAGCAAGGTGGCCGTAATCTGCATCATCGAGAAGCCCAATACATAGACGAAGTTGATGGTAAACAAGGCATTGACCTCAGGGATGTGACGGAATCTAACAAGATCCTTAAACGGGTTCGGGAAGAGATCGCGTGTGGCAGATTTCTCCACCAAGGACTCTTTCAAGTACAACCAAGCCATCAAGAAGTTAATTCCTCCCAAAATAGCCGCGAAATACCCTACCCCAGAAACGCCATAATATTCATTGATCACTCCACCGATCGACGGTCCGAAAATGAAACCCAAACCGAAGGCGGCACCAATAAAACCAAAAGCCTTCGTGCGCTGGTCTTGCGGCACCACATCACTGATATAAGCCTGCGCCACACTCAAGTTTGCCGCACCAAAACCCTTCAATAACCTGGTCGCAAAGAGCAACCACAGTACCGTCGCATTGGCAAAGAGCACATAGGCCACCACCATGATCCCAATACTCACCAACATGATGGGGCGACGCCCGTACTTATCGCTCAAACCACCCCAAAAGCTGGCGAAGATGAATTGCATGATACTAAAGGACGTCCCCAACAGTCCCACCATGGCATCTGTGGCACCCAAGGTCTTGGCGTAAGTAGGCAGGATAGGAATGATCAACCCAAACCCCATGAGGTCTAGGAAGATGGTCAGGAATAATACTGCTAAGGCTTTATTTTTCATCCGAGAGGCTCGTCGTTAGGGACTCTACTTTCAGCCCTTTTGAGCTCAAGCGATACGAATGTAGTTCTTTTGCCAACCAAACGGAATCAAACCACTCCAAAGCTTCCTCCTTGAACTGATCAAAGTCTCTGTAGCGCGCACTAAAATGGCCCAAAAGCAAATGCGTGGCTCCCGCTTCTTTTGCCACAATAGCCGCTTCCTTGGCTGTGCTGTGCATCGTTTCCTGCGCGCGTTTAGCCTTGTCCTCGCAGAAAGTACTTTCATGGTACAAAAGGTCGACGCCTTGAATATAAGTCGCGGTATCGGGCGTGTACATGGTATCCGAAGCGAAGGCATAGCGCAATGGGGCGGGCGGATCAAAGGTGAGTTCTTTATTAGGAACCAATTGTCCCTCCTCACTCGTCCAATCCTTACCGTCCTTGATCCAGTGGTAATCGCATACGGGCACCCCATAGGCATCGGCCACCGGCTTGTTGAGCTTGCGCGCCTGCTCTTTCTCCTCAAACAAAAACCCTGTCGTAGCGATGCGGTGCTTGAGTGGGAAGCTCGAAATGGTGTAATCGTCCGTCTCCAACAACACCTGCGGCACCTTGTGTTGGGTTACCGCAAAGTGGATGGGATATGAAGTGAAGGTGCCTGAAGCGCGGAATTGGGCCAAGATCAAATCCTTCAACTTTGGTGGACCATAGACCGTCAATGGCGTCGTGCGGCCTAACAAATGAAAACTGCTCAACAACCCCACCAACCCGAAGAAATGATCGCCGTGGAGGTGTGAAATGAAAATGTGATTGATTCTCGAAAACTTGATTTTGCTTCGGCGCAATTGCTTCTGAGTACCCTCGCCACAATCGATGAGGAAATAGTGTTCCCGCATCTTCAACAGTTGCGAGGTCGTGTATTGGTTCGACGTTGGGGTGGCGCTTGCCGCACCCATGACTACCAATTCCAGTGCCATTATTCCTTATTGAGTTTGCGCTTCTCCGCGAGCAAGTACAAGACGGCCATACGTACGGCCACCCCGTTTTCTACTTGGTTCAAGATGATTGAGTGTTCGCTGTCGGCCACCTCAGAGGTGATTTCTACCCCACGGTTGATCGGCCCAGGGTGCATGATGGTGATCGGCTTTTCCAATCCGTCCAAATGCTCCATGGTCAATCCGTATTGTGCGCGGTACTCCGCGATAGACGGGAAGTACTTGATATCTTGACGTTCGTGCTGTACGCGCAACATGTTCGCGACATCACACCACTCAATGGCTTTCTGTAGGTCGTATTCCACCTTCACTCCCAAGGTGTGCATGTATTTCGGTACCAAGGTAGAAGGACCACAAACCATTACCTCTGCTCCCATTTTCTGAAGCAACAAAACATTCGAGAGCGCCACTCGGCTGTGGACGATGTCCCCAACGATGGCCACCTTCGTGCCCTCCAAGGTACCTACCGCTTCACGGATGGAGAAGGCGTCAAGCAAGGCTTGAGTGGGATGCTCGTGGGCACCGTCACCGGCGTTCACGATGGAGGAATCGACATGTTGTGATAGGAATTCCCCAGCCCCTGGATTTGGGTGGCGCATGACCACCATATCCACTTTCATGGCTAGGATATTGTTGACCGTATCGACCAAAGTTTCGCCTTTCTTCACTGAGGAAGAAGCGGCAGAAAAATTCACTACATCAGCACTTAAACGCTTTTCGGCCAATTCAAAGGAAAGGCGCGTACGGGTAGAGTTTTCGAAAAATAGGTTGGCGATGGTAATATCTCTGAGTGTCGGAACCTTTTTAATGGGTCTATTGATAACCTCTTTAAATTGGGCTGCGGTATCAAGAATAAGTTGGATATCCTCTTTATTGAGGTGCTTGATGCCTAGCAGGTGGTTGACAGAGAGTTCGCTCATGATGGGTTCTCAGTTAATACGACAGCATCGCGGCCATCGACCTCCTCCCACAAAACTTCGACGCGCTGGGAAGCAATGCTGTCCACTTGGCGTCCTTTGTAATCCGGTTGGATGGGCAGGTCGCGAGAAAATCTACGATCTATCAGGGTAAGCAATTCCATTTTGGCCGGTCTTCCGTAGCTCAAAATCGCATCCATGGCGGCGCGAATGCTACGGCCTGTGTACAACACATCGTCCACAAAAACCACGCTTTGATCCTCGACCAAATGATCGATTTGCGTTCGGTTTGGCTGCAAATGTCCCGGGCGTCTGCGGAAATCATCTCTAAAGAAGGTGATGTCCAATTTTCCCGTGCGCACCTCAGCCACACCGTAGGTTTCTTTCAAAAGTTTGACTAATCTGTCCACTACTTGAACCCCGCGAGGTTGGAGCCCAATCAAAATAGAATTCGAGAAATCGCCGTGGTTTTCAATGAGCTTGCAACACAATCGATTCAATGCGATGTTCAGCTCTCTTGCATCAATGATTTCTCTCTTGCTCATGCCGCAAATTTACTATTTAATAGTGGGATACAATAGCTTTCAAGTCCAAGCCGGAAAAATTTCCACTGCTCATCAATGCCATAGCCTTGTTTGCACCATTGTTTTGAAGGGCCAATTCCAATACCTGTGCATCATCAAAAACTTGAACACCAGGCCCAAAAGCCTCGCTCACGTCCTCCTTACTCAGTGGCGGCAACTTCTTGTGTGCGACCGCTGCTGGGCTATAATACACCCAGGCCTCATCGGCACCGTCCATCACCCCATAGTACTGCGGTAAAAACTCGGGATTCAAACTACTAAACGTATGCAATTCCAACACTACGCGCACCTGTCCAAACTGCTCTTTCAACGCCTTCACAGAAGCTCCCACCTTGGAAGGGGCATGTGCAAAGTCTCTGAACACCTTCGTTTGCGCACCCTCATGAAACACTTCCATGCGGTTCTGTGCCCCAGTGAAGCTCAAGATGGCATCATAAAACTCTTCCTCCTGAACCCCCATCTCGAGGCACAACCAACGCGCCGCTTCCATATTACTAAGGTTGTGCGCGCCAAAAACTTGGAGAGGCATCATGCCCTCAGGTGTCTCAATAAAAGTTTGGCCATCCACAATCTCATAATTTGGCAAGGAATAAGCAAAGTGCTTGACCGTTGCGCTCGAGGTTTCTACCACTTCTTTGAGCACTGCATCACGCTCGTTATAAATGACTGCCCCGCCGGCTTCGACGGTGTCGAGGTAAAAGCGGAATTGGTCCACATAATCCTCAAACGTGGGAAACACATTGATGTGATCCCAAGCAATACCCGTGATGGCCGTGATATTCGGCTTATACAAATGGAACTTCGGACGACGGTCAATGGGCGAGCTCAAATATTCGTCCCCTTCCATCACCATGAACTCCGAACCACTCTCTAATTCCACCATGCAATCGAACCCGGCCAATTGCGCACCGACCATGTAATTCACGGGCTGGCCCACATGATTCATCACGTGCAGCACCATCGCAGTGGTCGTGGTCTTTCCATGAGATCCGGCGATGACCACCCGGGTCATGTCCTTGCTGACCTCATGCAGAAACTCAGGATAGCTGTAAATCATTAGGCCCAATTCCTGTGCACGCGCCAACTCCGGATTGTCTTGACGGGCATGCATACCTAAAATGATGGCATCCAACCCTTCATGCACGCGCTCGGGAAACCAACCCTCCTGGGCCGGGAGCAGGCCTTTTGATTCGAGCCGTCCGCGGGACGGCTCGAAGATCTGATCGTCCGAGCCAGTAACCGTATGACCGCCCTGTTGCAATGCGATGGCGAGGTTGTGCATGGCACTCCCTCCAATGGCTATGAAATGAACATTCATGAGTTATTCTTCAAATCTTAGGTTGCCAAATCTAATCTTGGAGCCGCGGAGCGACAACAAAATGGCACCGTCTTTTCCATCATTTGCTAACCGCGAAGAGCGCGGCGCCACACGGAATTTCTGACGTTTGTTCTTGTTGAGCACGCGGTAGTTCAGCGAGGCGTCGTGGCCAAGGGTCACCATGACCAGGTTGCCTGCTTTCGCGTTTCGGATCGGACGGAGGCGTTTTTTACCCCAGCGCTTGACGTTCCCACGGTGGTCATTATAGACAAAGTGAAGGCCGTCCTCGTTCATGAGGAAGGTGTATCCGAGGTAGTAGCCACCGTCGTTCATGGAGTTTTGCTCTTTTGGGATGTGCGCATACCAATCCACATCGCCTTCTTTGTTGATGCTCAAGACAATGATGTCTCGGTAGTAGTAATAGTAGTTTGTGGTCGTCGTTCCCCGGCCTGTTTGGACGGTGCGGACGATAAGTTCATAATCTTCGGCCACCACATAGGCGCCGCCGTCGGGACGCGAAACGAATTGGCGGAAGACGAAGTTTTTGCGGATTCCTCTCCCCCGTTTGGCGCGGAGTTTGGAAAATTGGGCCACAAATTCGGTGGAGAATGGATTGAGGTTGGAGTGTACCACTTCGCCGGCGATTTGGTCAAAGGCCAAGTACAACGCACCATCCATATCCCATGAATTACGGCGACCGTAAAATCCTGAGATCGCCATTTCCCCATCGGTAATATCACATTCGATGCCCAAACTGTGCACGCGAACGTTCTGAAGGCCCAGGTCGAATTCGATGATCTCGTTCTCTTCTCCGGATCCAATTTTCATCAGCTTGTAGTCGAGATCGCGGTTGTTGGTAAAGGTCAGGTTTGGCAATCGATCGAAATAGCTCAAGATGAACACATCACCCGCATTGCTCACCTCAAAGTCCATGATGCCAAAGTTGCGGTCTTGGTAGACCAGTTCGACATCGGCATTCCACAGCTCATTTAAAGATGGGTCAAAAACACGAACGTAGAAGTTCTCCGCCTTCTGACGCTCGTAGGGCGGATTCGTGAAGATGGCAATCTTGGAGCGGTCCTTGGATAATTGGACATCGAACTCCCCTTTATTTCTGAAGCGGCTATCCAGCACTTCAAGCACCTTTATTTCTCCTAGGTTCGCCTCAGCATCCAAAGTGCGGCACAATAAGTAGCGTATATCAGCTGTCCTGTCGTAACTCTCGTAAAACAAGTACTGTAGATCACCAATGATCAAGCTCGTTTTAAAGTCCACACGTCGGCCGTTCCACTCCCATCGAGGATTCTTCATCAACCATTGCTCGCTCAAGTCGTAACGGTTGTAGTAGGCGAAATATTCGTCCCTATTGCCTGCAATCAGGCTCATGGCACTGCCGCGATAGGTATAGAAGCCGTTGTCCCCTACTTGAAGGAGTCGGTCAAATTTGGCATTGCGCACATTGTACTCTGGACTCCACTCCAACACGGGAAAAGAGCCCTGTCCGAAGACCATGGCAGAGAAAAAAATGGCCATGATCGCCAACATTCTACCTTTTTGGGGCGTTTTCATAGGAAGATTGTATTGTTTTCGTAAATTTTGGAAGTGATAGTCAAGATACATCACCCCTCCCTAGTACAACGCATATGAAACGAATTATTTATACGCTGACCATTCTACTTTGCACCAGCCTTTGGGCGGATGCACAGACAGTGATTGTGCGCAAGCGTAACCTCGACGTGAGCGGTGCAGGGCAAGTCAATACGATGTCCTCGCCTGCGATGAGCAGCAACATGAACCCTAGCGCCTACTACAGCCGCTACAACCATGCATTGAAATTATCGCCAACGGCACTAATTGCGGGCGATATACCGCTTTCTTATGAGCACAAGGTGACAGATTATTTGAGCCTCGAAGGAGGTTTGGGCATCACCACCTTCAATATGACCGAGGAGTTGATCCGCGGGTACAGCTTGCGTCAAGACGGTCAGACCTTGAGTAAACTGGGCTATAGCGCTACCTTCAACGCTAAATTCTTCCCAGAGGGCAATGCCTTCCAAGACGGGTATTACATCGCCTTTAATTTCAATCACCGCAACTACGCCCAAGATTTCTATATCACTGATGCGTTTTCAGGCATTGATACTACGGTGAACGAAGGGTTTAGTTGGAATGACTTTGGCTTTACCATGGGTTACCAAAGCAGACCCTCAGAGCGTATGATCATGGATTGGTTCATTGGAGCTGCCATTCGAAACAAGAGCAGAAGCACTTCGGAATACGTCGAAGCCTTTGACCCTATTACGGGGATTTTCACAGGTCAGTATGAACTCATCGATCGCCGAAATGCAACGCCAGCCATACTTGGCGGCGTGAGAATCAGCATTCTCTTTAGATAGCCCCGCAGGGCAAATTAGAACACAAAAAACGCGGCCCGAGGGCCGCGTTTTTTGATAGGTAAAATTTTTCTTACTCCACGCGGAGATTAAAGGCTCCTGGAAGTTGATTGCTCAATTTCACGGCGATATCGTAATCATCTGACATGGTGTGGGTCATGCTTTCTGTTTCGAGGGACATGTTTTGAATGAATTGGTCCAATTCAAATTCAAGTATCAAATGATCACCGCCTTTGATAGCACCTGCCAGCTGTGAAGTGAGATCTAAACAACGATACAACGCGTCCTTGCCCGTGTGCCAAGCCAACAGGATGTCGTCGTTACCTAGCGTGCCCGAAGCATTTGAACGCCCGTCTATGCGCAAGAATCTATACTTCGTAGCCCAAGACCAATACATATCATTGGCGCTTGAGAGCGGGTGGCCCACATCGAATGAAGTAGGATCCATCGCATTGTTCAAGGAATCTACCCCCACGCAAAAGTTCAAGGTACTGGCCTTCTTATCCAAGTTCCACTCATAGTTCATGGTGGTACTGTCCTCAGCATTGCAGAACATCACCTCTTCGACCAATTGGTCCCCAATTTGAAGGTCGGACAAGTAGAAATAAAACTTCTCGAACTTAACAGCAGTATCCCCTTTGAAGACCGTTTCGCCTACGGCATAGGGCGCATCGTTGTAGGTAAGTCGCACCTCCATAGAAACGGTCGAATCGCCATTTCCACAAGATGCCATTAATAGGGTCGCCAGGGAAGCAACAACTAGGTTAGGTAAGTATTTCATAATCGTGGTGGTTTATAGTTCAAACTCAAACTCACTGATTACGTTGTCGCGCAAGATTTTAGCGTTGTTGTAGTCCGTTCCGTCTGCAGGGTCGCAGTTGATGACCGGAGTTTGACTTGGCGTCAAGCCTAAAAAGAGCTTTTCTATATCCAAATTGATAACAAAGAAAACGCTCTTATTCGCTCCTACGCTAAAATTCCTTTTCTCTTCTATATCAACTATTAAATCTGTGGTCGCAAAACGCCAGCTGAATGTCGATGATGGAGAATTGAAAACAGTATCAGCTGGGTCAAAGATACCACCCTCTATCTGGAAGAAGCTGTGACCTATGTCGCTACCGTTCCAAACATCACCCGCTCTCAATGGATTATCATCTTCAAGGCTTTCGGGTAAGGCATATGCCCTAGCAGAATCCAATCCAATTCGATAGTTAATTGAGCCATTATATGAACCATGAGGTAAGTGCGCAAGCTTTACTTCGGTAGTACCGATTAGGTTAATCATGGTTAGATCACTTTCAGTTTTGATCGTATCAGATTCGTCGAAGTTAATATACTCGGCTCCGCTTAACGTGGTATAAATACTTTTAATCTTTATCAAATCTCCATTGATCTGGTATACCATTGAAGTATCAAGTAAATCTCCATTGAAGTACTTGTACATGCGTATGTAGATGTTTCTGTTGTCCAAGGCCGTAGGATCTACAACAGGTATAGACTTTTCACATCCGAGCAAAACGCCCATAAGCACCGTAAGAATGGCTATTTTTTTCATTCGTCTTTTATTTTCAAAAACTCCGGCGCCTGTTCAATGGCCACCATGATTTGGTCTAACAATTTATCGTTTTCCTGCTCAAAATCAAGCACCAACGGGTCTTTAAAGGTAACATTTAACAAGTTACCCGTGCTTTTCACAAACATACCCGTTTTATCGAAGGCTCGACGGAATCCATCGATGACCACAGGAACCACTACCGGCTGTAGCTCACGGATGAGGTGCACCGTGCCACGGCGGCCCTTCACAAATGGACGCGTTGTACCCTGTGGGAAGGTGATGGTCCATCCAGTTTCCATGGCTTTTTTGATGTTGGCTATATCCTTAGGATCCACACCGCGGCTTACGTTCTTACCAGCTTCACGCCAGGTACGCTTGATGCTCACAGAACCTGCATACTGCATGAGTTTAGGAAGCAAGCCTTTCTTCATGGTTTCCGCAGCAGCAACGAAGAATACGTTGAGTTTGGGACGGAACAAGGTGTAGAACGGCATTCGGTTATACACGCCGTTTTCAGCTGCATTAAACACCTGGTACATGGCGCTTACATCGGCAAAATAGGTCTGGTGATTAGAAACAAACAACACCCCTTGTGGCGGGAGGTCTTTCAACTTTTCCGCGCCAACAATCTTGATAGAATTAATCCGGGTATAGCGGTACCAAGTGATCAAGCCAAACACGAAAATCACCGTTCGTTTGATCAGAAGGTTATAGCCGAAGCTGTCTTTTTTGAAGGGGTTCAACATTGTTGTAATTCCTATGGAAGGGTGCAAATATAAGGCTATCTCAATAGCGCAACGAGTTCCGCAGTCATCATTGCAGTGGCGCCCCAAATAATTTCCCCATCCCAGTGATAGGCCGGCACTACCAGAGTTCCGTAGGTCGTCTTAATGCTGGTTTGTTGGATGAGGGAACCGTCGATTAATTGGGATAGAGGGATGGAAAAAACTCGGTCCACTTCTCGTGGATCCAGCTCGACCTTAGGAGCCGCCGTTCCAAGGGTAATAAAAGGCTCCACGTAGAAGTTGGATGGCGGGATGTACAACCAGCTCATCGCGCGGAAGAATTCCTGTTCGCCGCGCCCTAGATTGACCTCTTCCTCACATTCGCGGAAGGCTGCAGCCATGAGGTCTTGATCGTACTCTTCGAGTTCACCTCCTGGGAAGCTAATCTGTCCGCTGTGTGTGCCGTCGTAGGCTGGACGCTTCATATAGAGTACCTCGAGTTCTTGCGGACCTTGGAAAATGTGGATAATTACACCCGCCTTACGAGGCTTCAAGGGTGCAATATCTTCTAAGCTCACTGCATTGCGGTACGAGGGCATCATTTCGCGCTGGCCGGAGATGCCGGGCAGAGGTGCGTGTAATTTATCTTTCAGCGCTTCGAGGGTCATTGGTTAAAAATACGGCACATTCCAAGGCCATAGAACTTACTCGGGATATCTTTGTTGTCTATCGAGACTTCAAAAACAATAAGGAATGACTATTACTCAACTTAAATACATTGTGGCTGTGGACAACCATCGCCATTTCGCCAAGGCGGCAGAGGCTTGCTTTGTGACGCAACCCACGTTGAGTATGCAATTGCAGAAGCTTGAAGAGGAATTGGACATTCTAATTTTTGATAGATCCAAACATCCCATTGTTCCTACGCCACTAGGGGCTAAAATTCTTGAGCAGGCGCGTTCGGTGCTTTATGAAGCCCAAGTATTGGAACAAATGGCTAAAAAAATTGGCGGCAAATTTGAAGGAGAACTCAACCTCGCCGTCATTCCTACCGTAGCCCCTTCCCTCTTGCCAAGGTTCATTCCTGAGTTTTCACAGAAGTATCCCGATATCAAGCTAAAGATTGAGGAACTCAAGACCGAGGACATGATCGAAGCCCTGAGACAGGATCGCATAGACGTAGGTATCGCAGCAACGCCACTCACTGAAAAAGGTATTGAGGAATTGCCCTTGTACTATGAGCCTTTTATGGCATTCGTACCCGAATACCATTCGATGATTAACGACGAATTTCTGTTGGCCTCGGAGCTCAATGCAAATAACATGTTGCTACTGAATGAGGGGCACTGCTTTCGAAGCAGTGTACTGAAGATTTGCCAAACCGAGCTGCAGCAAGACCAACGCATCAACATGGAAAGTGGAAACTTTGATACCCTTGTGAAGCTGGCGCATCGTGGCCTAGGCATGACCTTATTGCCTTATCTGAATACGCTGGATTTAGCGTCGAAGTACAAAAAGGGGATTAAACCCATTGCCGAACCCACACCAACGAGGGAAATCAGCATGCTGTACACGCGCACGCAACTCAAACAAGAGTGGATCAAAGCCATGGCAGCCGTTATTCAGAGTACGTTGCCGGAGAAATTGCTAGAGAAATCGGACCATATTATCAGCCCGTGATACCTACAACCTGCAACAGGAGCACAATCAGTGCAATAGCCAATACGTTCATCACAATTCCGCGGTATACCATGTAAGAAATGGTCAGTTTCCCCGTGCTGAAGACAATAGCATTTGGCGGAGTGGCCATGGGCAGCATAAACGCGCAACTGGCACCTAGAACTAAAGGCAAACTCAACGCATCCATCGGTATACCAATAGCTAAGCTTAGGCTGAATAGCAGCGGCAAAAGGGCACTTACTAAGGCCATATTGCTCAATAATTCCGTAGCGAATACCCCAATAATGGCGACGATGAGGAGCCAAACCCACTGAGGCAATTGGCCCAAATTCTCTAACCCTGTGCTCATCAGTTCAAACCATTGACTTCCTTGCAAGGTGCCCGCAAGGGCCAAGCCCCCACCGAAGAGAATCAATATGCCCCAAGGTAAATTTTTAGTATCCTCCCAATCCAATATGTTGCCCTGGTTTCCATCGCGGAGGGCGAACAACATCACCGCACTGGCCAGTGCTATGGCTGTATCCGACCATTGAATCACCGGAATCCATTGCGTTAAGTATGGACGTAAAATCCACAAAATGGCAGTAAAGGCAAACACCACCGCCACGCGCATTTGAACCGGCGTCAATCCGCCCAAGGAATGCCACTCTCCCGCAATCCACCGAGCCGTATTCTGCTCTTCCTCGTCGTTCAGCACGTCCTTAGACAGGCCTCGCGTTATAATCCAAAAGGCCGTAATCCCAAGGACCACAGTGGCAGTCAAACCTACAGGGAGCCATTCCATAAATCCGATGGGACGGTCTAATTGTTCCGACATAAATGCCGCAAAAATCATATTCGGCGGCGTTCCGATAATCGTGGCCATACCCCCAATATTTGCGGCCCAAGCCACACTTAGCAGCACCGGTCTCGATAACTTAGATTGTTTCTCCTCGTTCAATACCCCAAGCACACTAGTGGCGATGGGCAACATCATAATGGCTGTGGCCGTGTTCGAAATCCACATAGACATAAAGCCCGTGGCCAACATAAATCCGGCGATCAATCCCATATCCTTCGTACCTGTTCGCTTTAAGATCCACAAGGCGATGCGGTAATGCAGGGAGGACTTCTCCAAAGCCAAGGCGAGCACAAACCCTCCAAAAAACAAGTAGACCAGCGGATGGGCATAATAGCCTGCCAATTCCTTCGCCGTTCCCAGTCCCAATACAGGAAAAAGAAGCAATGGCAGCAAAGCAGTGACCCCTAGATGTACCGTTTCTGTAATCCACCATACCAACATCCATGCTGCAATTCCCAATAGAACAAAATGGGACTGTCCTTGACCAGCGATGCTGATAAGAAGGGCGAGCACGGGGCCCAGCCAACGGATAATGGACGTAAATTTGGTCATCTAATGTGCGAATATATGAAGCTCGTTTTTGCAACTCACAACCCCGGTAAATTACAAGAAGTCCGCGAGATGCTCGCACCAAAATACGATGTCATTGGCCTTCATGATTTAAATGACCATGAAGATATCGTTGAGGACGCCCCCACCCTTGAAGGGAACGCCATCATCAAGGCACAGACCGTGTGGCAGCGCCACGGGTTGCCCTGTTTTTCAGACGATACTGGTTTAGAGATTGATGCATTGAACGGGGCTCCCGGAGTATATAGCGCGCGTTATGCAGGACCAGCCAAGGATCCGCAGGACAACATGGACAAGGTTTTACAGGAGCTGGAAGGAGTAGCAAATCGCGGGGCCCAATTCCGCACTGCAGTCGCCCTTCACTGGAACGGAGAGTATACAATCTTCGAAGGAATCGTTCGCGGCACTATTGCTACGGAGCGCATGGGAGCCAAGGGATTCGGTTATGACCCCATCTTTGTTCCGGAAGGGCATCAAAGCAGCTTCGCTCAAATGGATGCCGCTGCAAAAAATGCGATCAGCCACCGCGGCCGCGCCATCAGAGCATTGGTCGATTTCCTAATCGGACAAGATTAAGTGCCCAAATCCTCTGGACGACTGAAAAAACTGAAGTGAACGTGCCCGTACTTGCGGTGCTCGAAGAATCCAGGCAGATGACTTAAATCCGTATCTGCGCTGTGCTCAATAATAGCTTCCCCACCCTCTTTCAAAAAGCCTTTTTGAATCAAAGCCTCGGCGAGTGCACCGTGCTTATCCCAATCATACGGAGGATCTGCGAAGACAATATCATAGGAGGTCGTGGTCTTTTGAACGAAGAGCCAAGCATCTAACTGGACCGGCTGAATGTTTGCGCCCAGATCATCCGCCATCTCGCCTATAAAGCGCACACAGCCTTTGTTTTGATCCACACAAGTAATCTCTCCAGCTCCTCTCGACGCGAATTCATAGGCGATGTTCCCGGTGCCGGCAAACAAATCCAATACGCGCAAATCGTCGAAGAAAAACCTATTGTTGAGGATGTTGAACAGCCCCTCCTTAGCGAAGTCTGTCGTTGGCCTCGTCGGCAGGTTCTTTGGCGCTACTATGCGCTTCCCCTTCCATTTTCCGCTGACTATTCTCATAAGCGCAAGAGTGTAGCGAAGGCCAAGGCATCAAATTCCTTCATAGCAGAACTTATTTTCGACCATTGCGCCGGTTTAAACAGATGCACCGTTCCAAAATACGGCTGTACAACGTCCTTGTAGGCACGTGCACTCAAGCCGCTAAGTTCGATGGTGCAATCTCCACGATTCCAATCCAACTGCTCTGTACAATTTCCCAAATGATACATCAGCTCACTTTCGTTGGCACAAGGAAAGCTATTAATTAGGGACCAATTTCCCTTTCGACTCGCCATTATCTGAACCGCATCGTTGTACACATGCGCCCAAATAGTTGGAGCATCTGTGGGTTCTAATTTGTCCAATTGCAATGCCCAATGGTGACGGCGTACCAATGAAGTGGTATTGCTGAGTGTTAAATCTTCTTCGGGCAAATAGGCAAATACTGCCACCCCAAGGGACTCGTTGACGTCTGAAAAATTCGCCTTGTGCCCCAACATATCAGCTGTCCAATCCAGATCCTCCGGATCCGTCATGACTTGCGGTATGAGCACACTTTGAGGGGCCTCCACGCCATAGATCACCTCAGCAAGCGGCTGAGGAAAGGAATCGATCAAGTCTTGCACGGGCTGGTCGCTCCAATCTGCTCTTGGCATATAGCCCGCCATATACAACTGACGGGTGGATCGGTGACGTACCAAAAAAGAAAGTCCATCCTGCTGGTACAGGATGGACAATGTGCATTCCTCCGCCTTCGCCGTTTCGAAGGCAGGATCGATGTTATTCTGTTTTACACTTAGTGTTTTCGTAGTTACCACTGATGGTCGGTTGTGTCAATGATCCGATAGTCCAAGACTCGTTCTTCACTTTGTAGAATGCATCTGGATATTCATCCGCAACGTCTGCAAATACTGTTGTAAAAGGAGCGCTTACTTCAAAGGTAGCAACTTCTACCCCATTCTTGACAATCTTTCCTGCGTTCATTGAGAACAAGCTGTCTGTGCCCGCAATACGCAATAGCGTAGAAGCATCGAAACCTTCACCGAAAACCTGAGTTTTCACTGGCTCTTGTCCCAAGACACGCATGATGACAGAATCCTTGTTCATGTCCTTCTGGTATACCTTATTGTAGTACATGAAGCTAGTATCCTTACGCTCGATGATGCTTACCACACCCGTATCCACGAAAGCCACCAATGTCTGTAGGTCGCTACAGAAGTTTCCGTTTTCGCTTTTGTAGGTCAATTGCGCCTCGCGAAGATTTTCCAATTGTTCCGTAACCTCACACAATCTCACATCATAAATGCGATTGAATTTAATCGGTTGCATAATGCTATTGTAGATGCGGTATGTCAGGAACACTGAAATTAATATGAGTGCTACCTTTACGTAGGTTTGTACCTTTGAATTCATGTGATCATTTTCAATTAGATGGTCCCAAAACTACAATATTTTTCCGTTGCTTGCACCCCAAAGTACATATGCAGATTTAAAAGGTTTTTTCCCTTTTGAACCTACCGCTGATCAGGATGGTTTGTTGAGGAAATTGGCCGTTTACCTTAGTATACGCAGGGTACTCCCTGAGGTCTTTATCATCAAAGGATATGCTGGTACAGGAAAGACCACTGTGATGCGCAGTGTAGTGGCCACGCACAAAAAGCATAAGCGCAAGGTCGTGCTTATGGCTCCTACAGGACGCGCCGCTAAAGTCCTCTCTGGAGCTACGGGATCAAAAGCACACACCATACATCGCTCATTGTACCGCCCTCGAGTGGGCAGCGGTGGAACGGCCACCTTCGTTTTGGCCAGCAATAACTTAAAGAATACCACCTTTATTGTCGACGAAGCTGGTCTGGTAGGAACAACGACTGATTCTACCCTCGGTGGCAATGCCCTTATCGAAGACCTCATCACCTTCGTCTTTGCAGACCCCTCAAACAACTTGATTCTTGTGGGTGACCCTGCGCAGCTCCCTCCAATAGGTCAGCCCCACAGCCCAGCGCTTTTGACGGACTTCTTCGTAAAGAACCTAGGTGTTAATGCTACGGGGCATACCTTGAGACAAGTCGTACGTCAGGCATTGGACAGTTATATACTCAAGAACGCCACGTCCCTACGTAACCGCATTGAAGAAGATAGTTCTGATGATCCCGTGATTGAATCCGGGGAAGACTTGATTCGTGTGGAGGACGGCTACCAGCTCCAGGAGATTTTCGAAAACCTCTACCACAGCGACGGCAACAACAATACGATGGTCGTTCGCAGCAACAAAAAAGCCAACCAATACAACCAAGGAATCCGTGCCCGCATCAAGTTCCAAGAAGATCAGATAGCCGCCGGGGACCAATTCATGGTGGTCAAAAACAACTATTTCTGGCTCCCCGAAACTAGCGCCATGGGCTTCATTGCCAATGGAGAAATTGGCACCATCAAAAGCATACGCAACATTCACGAACGCTACGGCCTGACCTATTGCGAAGCAACCGTCGCCTTCCTCGACTACCCCGAGCAAGAAGCTATAGATGTGATGTGCAACCTGAGCACACTCATGAGTGAGGGCCCAGCCCTAAGCGCTGCCCAAAACAACGCGCTGTACGAGCAAATGAACGTGAAGTACGCCCGGTACACCAGCAAGGGCCGTCGATACGAAGCCATTAAAAACGATCCCTACTACAACGCACTTCAGATCAAGTTCAGCTACGTCATTACTTGCCACAAAAGCCAAGGTGGACAGTGGGAAAATGTCGTGATCGAACACCCCTACCTCCCCGACGGTCCTTCCCCGATTTATTTCAAGTGGTTGTACACTGCCATGACTCGTGCCACGGATAAAGTTTATCTCGTCGGCTTCCCCGAGAACTGGTTTGGCGCAATATCTTTGATCTCAGAACCCAAGGCAGAATGAAATACCTCATCGCAAAACTCGTATTCTGGCTAGCTGGCTGGAAATTAGATGCCACCAAAGAGCAAATCACTGCGGCACGCAATACCGTCATGATTGCGGCACCGCACACCTCAAATTACGATTTAGTCTTCGCCATGGGCACCTTTTGGCTCATGCGCCTTCCAGTAAAATTCTTCATCAAAGATTTCTACACGAAGTGGTATTTCTTTGGATTTTTTAAATGGCTTGGCGCCATTGGAGTTGACCGATCTAAGCGCAGCAACTTAGTTGATTATGCGGCTGAATTACTCCTCAAACGCGATGATATCACATTAATGGTACCCGCAGAAGGCACGAGAAAAGCGGTTGACAAATGGAAAACGGGCTTTTACCATATTGCGGTAAAATCTGGTAAAAACATAAGCTTAGGCTATCTCGACTACGGCAAGAAGTACGCTGGGATCCTAGATATTATTCCTGCTGGGGAGCAAAAAGGAACGTTTGATACGATTCAAAATATCTACCAAGATGTAGAGGCGAAATACCCTGCATTGTACAATAAAGTCATTCATTAATGGGAGAATTGGAACTCAATTTTCCAGCGGAAGCCACTGCCTTAGTTCGCCAAAAACAAAAGGAGGACCAAAACTTGCTTTGGGATCCTTGCCGTAAAAAATGGTTAGTCGCTTCGCCTGAAGAATGGGTTCGCCAGCACGCCATATCCTATTTACATTTATTGGGATACTCTTTTGCATTGATAGAAACTGAAAGCGGATTGCGCACGGGATTCAAAGAAAAGCGCTCAGACGCCTTAGTATATAAGAACTCCGCCCCTTTTATCTTGGTCGAATGCAAGGCCCCGTCGGTCAACATTGACCAAAAGGTATTTAACCAGGCGTTCAACTACAACCAAAGCTTGAAGGCCAAGTACCTGTACTTAACCAATGGCAAACAGCATATTTTCTGGGATGTACTCGGTAATAAAGCTTTGGACTCTTTGCCTAGCGCAAGCGATCCAAACTCTTGATCTTCGCTTCATCTTTTTGAATGCCACGAGAAGCAAGAAAGGCCAACACTATATTCAACATGGGCACCAATGCTCCGTAAGATGCGGAAGCGCCTTCTTTGGACGTAATCTCTTTGATTAAGAGTCCTAAGACAATGAGGGAGCTCAACATTCCCAATCTAACCAAGAGCAATTGGAAGCTACGCTTTTGGTACATCAAAATGGAACCCGAGAAGGTGGCCATGGACCATCCAAACATAAAGAACAACCACATGGAGGCTGTCGCTCTAAATACGACATCTTCCACCACATACATCGGAAGAATGAAAGCTGCTAAGGAACTTAGGATCGCCGCAGCGAAAAGATATAGAGTTTGAATGCGTTGAATCATGGTCCAATTTTAAGGCAAAGTTCAAAAAAAATTGGGCCCAATCCTTTGAATCCTATGAAAACTCCCTATTATTGTGCTGTAGAGGTCCGACAGTAGGCCCATTACCTACGCCCTCTTCTTTATACTATCCCATTACAGACATGTTGACTGAAAACGATTTGCGGGCACGCAAGTTGCCCGAACTGAAAGACTTAGGTGCATCCTTAAGTATTCCCAAAGCGAAATACATGAAAAAGGAGGAGCTCGTTGCCGCCATTTTAATGGTGACTGGCAAGGGAGCACCAAAGCAGGAAACTGCCACTGAAAAAGCGCCGGAAGCTAAGCCTGATCGACCACAAAAGGTAAAATCAGAGCAGAATAATGACGATCAAAACCAACGTCGCGAGCGCAATCCTAAGCACCAAAAACAACATAACAACGGCAATAACAATAACCAACGTGATCGTAGACGTCCAAAAGAATTTCATTTCGAAGGCATCATCGCAAACGAAGGGGTATTGGAAATTATGCCAGACGGATACGGATTCCTTCGCAGTTCAGATTTCAATTACCTTAACTCACCGGATGATATCTACGTAAGCCAAAACCAGATCCGCAGTATGGGGCTGAAGACTGGGGATACGGTTAGCGGCGAAGTTCGTCCACCGAGAGAAGGCGAAAAGTATTTCCCACTAGTTAAAGTGAACAGTATTAACGGTCGTACACCCGAATACGTGCGTGATCGCGTTGCTTTCGAGCATTTAACACCGTTGTTCCCTGACGAGAAATTTGACATTACCTCACGTCGCAGTACGGATTCTACACGAATCATTGACCTGTTCTCTCCTATTGGGAAAGGACAGCGCGGCTTGTTGGTTGCGCAGCCCAAAACCGGTAAGACTACCTTGATGAAAGAGGTAGCCAATGCCATTGCCGCCAACCACCCTGAAGCTTATATGATTGTATTGCTCATTGACGAGCGCCCTGAAGAAGTGACCGACATGAGCCGTAGCGTTAATGCCGAGGTTGTCGCTTCAACCTTTGATGAGCCTGCAGAGCACCACGTGAAAGTCGCTAACATCGTGTTGGAAAAGGCAAAGCGCATGGTAGAATGTGGCCATGATGTGGTCATCATGCTGGACTCTATTACTCGTCTAGCACGCGCTTACAACACAGTGAGCCCAGCTTCTGGTAAGATCCTTTCTGGGGGTGTGGACGCCAATGCACTGCAAAAACCTAAGCGTTTCTTTGGAGCCGCACGTAATATTGAAGGTGGTGGTTCATTGACCATCCTGGCGACTGCGTTGATCGATACCGGTTCGAAAATGGATGAAGTAATCTTCGAAGAATTCAAGGGTACGGGTAATATGGAAATGCAATTGGATCGTCGTATCGCGAACCGTCGTATTTGGCCGGCCATCAACCTCATCGAAAGTGGTACGCGTAAAGAGGATTTGCTCTTGTCGCCTGATGTACTACAGCGCATGTGGATCATGAGAAAATACTTGGCGGATATGACACCTATTGAGGCCATGGAATTCCTCAGCGATCGAATTCGAAAGACCAAAGACAATGCTGAATTCTTGATCAGCATGAATGGATAAGTAAAAGCCCGCTCGATGAGCGGGCTTTTTTTTTATTCTACAGCTGTGAATTGCTTCTCGTACAAGTTGAAATAGGCGCCTTGTTTGTCGAGGAGTTCGGCATGATTGCCCTCCTCAATAACCTTTCCACAATCCAACACGATGATCTTGTCCGCATGCTGAATGGTCGACAATCGGTGTGCAATGATGATGGAGGTGCGATTTTGTGTAAGTGCGATGAGCGCATTTTGGATGAGCTCTTCTGTGTGAGAATCAATGCTTGAGGTGGCCTCGTCGAGGATAAGGACCTTTGGATCAGTAATGTAGGCACGCAAGAAAGCCAAGAGTTGGCGTTGGCCGGCGGATAGCACCCCACCGCGTTCACGCACATTGTAGTCCAATCCCTCTGGAAGTTCCTCCAAAAATGATTTGATGCCTATGCGCTCCGCCGCTGCCCAAATCTGCTCGTCAGTGATATCCATATTGCCCATAACAATGTTGGAGCGAACGGTATCGGAGAAGAGGAAGACATCTTGTAGTACAAGCGCCATTTGAGTTCTAAGGTGATGCGTGTCCAATTCTACTAATGAGCACCCGTCAATCTTTACGTCCCCCCTTTCATAGGGATAGAAGCCCATCAAAACACTAATGATAGTACTCTTTCCAGCACCGGTGGCACCAACAATAGCCACAGTTTCGCCCTTGGCCGCCTCAAACGACACCCCCTTCAAAATAGGTTCATTGGGAATGTATTGAAACGCAACATTTTCCAATGCGATGGTCCCTTCCAAATCAATTTGGCGTTCACCCTTGGGCTCTATTTCTTGGTCGCTATCAAGCAATTTCAATACGCGCTCCGAAGCCACCATACCCATTTGCAGGGTGTTGAAGCGGTCGGCTAATTGGCGCAGTGGACGGAACAACATTCCAATAAAGATGATGATGGCCGTAAGCTCCCCGACTGTCACATCACCGCCCTGGGCGGCATTCATCCCGCCGTACCATACACCGAGCCCAATGGAAATGGCACTAAGGACTTCGATGATGGGGAAGAATAGGGCATAATAAAAGATGCTCTTGATGTTGGCGTCGCGGTGTCGGGCATTAATGGTTTCGAACTTGCCCATTTCCTGCGCTTCACGTCCAAAGGCTTGTACGATGGCCATTCCCCCGAGGTGTTCTTGCACGAACGTATTTAGGTTGCTCACTTCATTACGCACGGCTTGAAAGGCACCTTTGATGCCTCGCTGAAACCAGCGCGTGGCAATAAAAAGCACAGGGATCACGCTGAGGCTGATGAGCACGAGCATTGGGTTGAAGAAGAAGAACATCGCAAAGAGCATGACCGCGATGCGGAACAGGTCGCCAAAGATGACGAGGATTCCTTCGGAGAATACTTGGGCTATGGTTTCGATGTCAGAGACGACGCGCGTGACTAATTGGCCCACGGGACTTCTATCGTAAAATCCTAGGCGAAAATTTTGCAGCTTATCATATAGCTCGATACGTATGTCTTTGATGATGCTCTGTCCGAGCCAATTGGCCGCATACATAAATGCGAAGGATCCAATACTTTCAATGAGCAACAGCCCGATGAGCCATAACATAAGGTTTACCAAGAGCTCCGGATCGTTGCCTAAGATGGCGTCGTCAATGACTTGCCTCGTTAAAATAGGTCGTGCCGTACCGATAGCCCCTAGGGAGACGGTCAATACGACTGCGGATATGAAGAGTACTCGGTAGGGCTTTGCATAGCCTAATACCTTGAGGAACAACTTAAAATCAAATGCTTTACCGCCTACGTTTGACATCTAGAAATGGGGATACAATACTTGTGAAAGATATAACCCATGGGCGGGGGCGCTGGTTCCCATGGCACCACGGTTTTTTGCTTGAAGTCGGGTCAAGAACTCTTCTTGCGTCCATTTTCCGCGGCCTACTTCGACCAAGCTGCCGACGATGGCGCGTACCATGTTACGGAGGAATCGGTCCGCGGTGATGTGAAATACCCAATGGTCGCCACTCTTTTCCCAGCGGGCTTCACGCACATCGCAGAAGGTAGTTTTATTGTCCGAGCCGTTTTTGCAGAAAGACGCGAAATCCTCCTCTTCCAAGAGTACAGCGGCGCAAGCGTTCATCGCATTAAAATCCAATGGTTCGTTGATGTTCCATGCCCAATCGCGCAAGAAAGGATTGCCGCCCTCCACGAGTTTGTACTCATAACTGCGGCTCGTCGCTAAAAACCTCGCATGCCAGTCCTCTCCTACTTCCTTGGCCTCGTGAATGCGTATGGCCGGATCTAAAAAGCGATTCAATCTGAGCACCAAGTGTGCATGATCCATCCCAGCAGACGCTGCAGCCGGATCCCAATCGAAATGTGCATACATCTCCGTCGCATGCACCCCAGTATCCGTGCGGCCCGCACCGACAGTATTGATTTCTTGCCCTAAAAGCTTGGAAAGCGCATCATTGAGATCGCCTTGAACGGTCCTGTCCTCAGGCTGGACTTGCCAACCGCAAAAAGGCGTGCCATCAAAGGCGAGTTTCAAGACTGTGCGCATTACTTTTGAGTTCATTGAACGCCCCAAAGGTACAACTTGATGCCCGCAAAAAAGACGAAAATCCTGCTCCTGTCCGACACGCACAGCTACATGGACGAACGCATCTTGGAATTTGCCAAGCAGGCCGATATTGTCATGCATGCGGGAGATATGGGCAGCCACGAATCCATGGATGATCTTGAAGCGGCCAGCAAACAACTGGTGGGCGTTTACGGAAATATTGACGACCACATCATGCGCCTTCGTTACCCCTTACATCAAAAGTTCACCTTAAACGGCATGAAGTTTTGGATGACCCATATCGGCGGCTATCCACCACGCTACAACCCCAGAATCAGAGAGGATATCCAACGTGATCCGCCCGATGTATTTATTTGCGGCCATAGCCATATTCTAAAAGTGGTCAACGATAAAAAGCTCCAATGTCTGCACATGAATCCCGGTGCTGCCGGCCAGCATGGCTTCCACAAGGTGCGCACCATGTTGAGATTCGAGGTGGTTCAAGGGGAACCCACGGCGAAGGGGCGTATTGAAAACCTTGAGGTCATTGAATTAGGAAATCGCGGCAGACTCCGTTAATTTTGCGCTTTAACGGATTCACTCATGTCTACAGCCTTACATACCATCACCCCTGTTGATGGTCGTTATGCTTCAAAAACGGAAGCCCTCTCTCAGTATTTTTCAGAATATGCACTGATAAAGTATCGTGTGCGCGTGGAAATCGAATACTTCATCGCATTGTGCGAGAGTGATTTACCACAGCTTAAAGGGGTAAGCGGGGACCAATTCCCTGCGCTTCGCGCCATTTACCAAAACTTCAGCACGGAGGACGCACAAAAGATTAAAGACATCGAGAAAGTCACCAATCACGATGTAAAAGCCGTCGAATACTTCATCAAGGAAGCTTTCGAAAACATGGGACTTTCCAGCTACCAAGAGTTCATCCACTTTGGCCTTACCTCACAGGACATCAACAATACCTCAGTACCCCTTTCTATCAAGGAGGCTTTGGAGGAGATCCTGTACCCACAATTAGAGGAGCTCATCGATGCCATCGATGCCCACGCTACTGCATGGGATCACATTTCTTTGTTGGCACGAACCCACGGACAGCCGGCCTCTCCAACTACTCTGGGGAAGGAATTCAAGGTGTTCACTGCGCGCCTACGCGGCCAACTTGCCCAACTTAAAGCAGTGCCTCACAGCGCAAAATTTGGTGGTGCTACAGGGAACTTCAACGCGCACACCGTTGCCTATCCAGGACAAAATTGGCACAGCTGGGGAGATCAGTTCGTGGCCAAATACCTTGGCCTTACGCGCAGCTACCCTACTACTCAGATTGAGCACTACGACAACCTAGCCGCACAATTTGATGCACTGAAACGCATCGACAACATCTTCATAGATTTCTGTCGCGACGTGTGGACCTATGTGAGCATGGATTACTTCAAGCAGAAGATCAAGGCAGGAGAAGTAGGTTCTTCCGCGATGCCTCACAAGGTCAATCCTATCGATTTCGAGAATGCCGAAGGAAACTTAGGCATTGCCAATGCATTGTTTGAGCATTTGGCAGGGAAACTGCCTATTTCGCGTTTGCAACGTGATTTGACAGATTCTACCGTACTCAGAAACGTGGGTGTTCCATTCGGCCACCTGTTGATTGCCATCGCAAGTATGAACAAAGGCCTTGGCAAACTATTGGTCAATGAAGCGAAGATTGCCGCTGATTTGGAAGCAAATTGGGCCGTTGTAGCAGAAGCTATTCAAAACATCTTGCGCCGCGAAGGATATCCAAAACCTTATGAGGCCTTGAAGGCATTGACGCGCACAAATAGTGCGATCACTGCGCAGAGTATAGCCGAATTTATTGATACCTTAGAGGTAGATGACCAAATTAAGGCTGAGCTGAAAAATATTACTCCAAGTAATTACATCGGGCAGGCTAAGCGCTAAACCTTATGAAAAAGAACATATACATTATTGCAACGGTCGTCCTTTTGGCGACCGTTTCTTTTGGATTGTACCAATATTTCAGAACTCCAGCTGCTGCAATGGACCTCTCTCCTGTCTTTACCGGTAATGCGGAATCCATGGCCAGTGAAGCTGCTGCATTAGAAATCGGCGATGTGGTGCTCGTACAGGATACCATTCGAAGCGCCGAAAGCAAAAGCATTTCATTACCGAATGGCGTAATTGTAGTTAGAGATTCTTCCGACACGCAAACTTGGCCGACAAGCGGCTACGTTTCCGTAAAAGGATTCTATCAAGGAATCGAGATTGATGATTTTTTCGGAGATACGTTAGTCCGCGTCGGCGGTGCCTTTCTTCTCGAACCCACGGACTCTGAAAATCTGAAATAATCCGAGCGCAAAAAACGCCGTTAAGGCGAGCGCAGAATTGCGGAGGTCTCCTGTTAATGCCTCTAGAAGACCTATGCTGAACATCCCGAAGGTGGTGGCCAGTTTCTCCATGACATCGTAGAAGCTGAAATAAGTTGTGTGGTCTTCTGTGTTTGGCAACATCTTACTGTAGGTGGAGCGCGACAAGCTCTGCACCGCTCCCATCACGAATCCAAGGCAACCTCCCACGATGTAAAATTGGTTGGCGGTTTGCACAAAGTAAGCTGCGAAACAAATGAGCATCCATACGGCTACCCCAATTTTAATGGCATATAAGTTGGTGGTGCGCTCGCTTAATCTGGCAAAAACAAATGATCCCGCAATCGCCACAAATTGTATGATCAAGATGGTCATGATGAGCTGGGCAGATTCTAATCCTAAGACTTTGGAGCCAAATACTGCAGCGAGCAGAATAATGGTCTGCATCCCAACACTGTACCAAAAGAAACCCCCGAGGAACACACGAAGCGTCTTGATTTTCCTGAATTCATGGAAGACCAAAATGAGCTCTTCCCAACTCTTCCAGAAGAGCTTACCCTCGAAGAAATCTTTGACCTCGTCTTTCGGTAATTTTTGAATGGCCGGCAATCCAAAACCTAGCCACCAAATCCCAGTCAAAACAAATGAAGCTCTAGAGGCAATTCCTGCATCTGCGAACCCAAAAGTTTCGGGCATCTGAACCATGGCTAAACAAAGGATTAACAATAACGCACTTCCAAAATATCCTAGCGAAAATCCTCTTGCGGATAAACGGTCTTGCAAATCCTTTGACGCAATAAGAGGTAAAAAACTATTATAAAAAACGATACTCCCAGAGAAACCAACGCTCGCAAAAAAAGCTAAACATAACCCTAACCAAGGATTTTGCGCTGTAAAGAAGCCCATGCAAGCCGTGCTAATGGCCCCAATAATCATAAACGTCCGCATGAACACCTTTCTGCGTCCAGTTCGATCCGCCATGGCTGCGAAGTAGGGAGAGAGAATGGATATGGTCAAAAAGGACGCTGCAATGACGTAACTGTAAATGACAGTGTTTTCCCACTCTCTTCCCAAGAATAAGACACTATTCGTCTCATTTTTGGTCACTGCTTCATAGTAAATGGGGAATAATACAGTGCTAATCACCAACGAATAGACAGAATTTGCCCAATCGTACATGGCCCAGCCGCGTTGTGTTTTCGTGAATTTCATGGTGATTCCAATTTACAACTCGAATCGGCATTATATTTGATTCATTAAGGCAAATTACCACTCCATGAAAAAAATCGCCCTATTGATGCTTTTTGTTTTCGCTGGCCTCGAAGCCTTCGCGCAAGACATGATCATCTACAAAGACAAAACCATTGATGAGGTGACTATTGTTGAAGTCACCCCAGATTACGTGAAATACCGGGAGTACGGTGCCCCTATCAACTCCGTCACGTTTTCCATAGAAAAGGATTACCTCTCAAAACTCATTTTTGAAAGCGGCCGCGTGATGGACCTCAGTCAATCCATGATGAATGACGAGCGCGTATATGCGGGACAGCGTGATAGAACTTTGAAAATTGATGTTGCTGGCGCGAGCGGGAATTACACCTTTATCTCCTACGAGCAGGCGGTAGATCCAAGCACCAGCTGGGAAGCAGGGATGATTTTTATCGGCGCCGGTTTTGAAAACAACAACGGATGGAACGACCCGGAAAATGCGATGGGTCTAGGAGTAAACGTTGGCTACAAATTCAAACGCAGTCCAAACTTCTATATGGAACGCATGCGTTACGGACACATCTTGCGCGGTGCGTATGTCAAACCAAATCTTTGGCTGAACGTATTCAACTACGATAAAATAGATTACGATCACCCGCCAGATCCCGTGACTTTCCAATATCCTACGACGCGTGAATCTGCTACCGCAGGCGCCGTGATGATTGATTTTGGGAACCAATTAGTCTTCTCTGACCAATTCCTTATCGACTACGCCGCAGGTTTGGGATATGGATTTACCAGCAAGGATACTTGGAACTTGAGCAACTACGGATTCACCGGTGGGCTTGGCCCACAAAGCGGCACACCACTGACCGTATCCTTTACGCTGAAAGTAGGTTACCTCCTTCCGAACAAATAAGCATCGACCTTATTCATAAAAAAAGCCCGGGCATCCGCCCGGGCTTTTTTGTTTTGCATTCCGCTTCGTCTTAAGCGTTCTGTGCTTTGATCAAGTTTAATGCAGAACCTGCCTTAAACCACTCAATCTGTTGAGCATTGTACGTGTGGTTCAATTTGATAGTATCTGTAGAGCCATCAGCGTGAACCACCTCTAGCGTCAATTGCTTGCCTGGCGCAAAATCTACCAAATCAATAAAGTTGAAGGTATCATCTACTTGGATCAAATCGTAATCTGCCTCATTGGCAAAGGTTAGACCCAACATACCTTGCTTCTTCAAGTTCGTTTCGTGGATACGAGCGAATGACTTCACGATCACCGCGCGAACGCCGAGGTGACGTGGCTCCATTGCCGCATGCTCACGAGAAGAACCCTCCCCGTAGTTGTGATCACCCACAACGATAGAAGGAACACCCGCTGCTTTGTAGGCACGCGCTACATTAGGTACCTCATCCACTGAACCATCCAATTGGTTTGTTACGGCGTTGGTCTCTTGGGTATATGCGTTCACTGCACCGATCAAACAGTTGTTTGAAATGTTATCAAGGTGACCGCGGTAACGCAACCATGGACCGGCCATAGAGATGTGATCCGTAGTACACTTACCAAAGGCCTTGATCAAAAGCTTCGCGCCTTCGATGTTGGCACCGTCCCAAGCAGCGAATGGGCTCAACAACTGCAGTCGTTGTGAATCTGGGCTCACCACTACTTCTACACCTGAACCGTCTTCTGCAGGCGCTTGGTAACCGTTGTCCTCGACTGCAAAACCAGCCGATGGCAATTCGTGACCTGTTGGCTCTGCCAATTTCACTTCTTCGCCATTTGCGTTGGTCAATGTATCGGTAACCGGGTTAAAATCTAGTTTCCCAGAGATTGCGATAGCGGCAACCATTTCTGGTGAAGTAACGAAGGCGTGTGTGTTCGGGTTACCGTCGGCACGCTTCGCGAAGTTTCTATTGAACGAGTGAACGATAGAGTTTTTCTCTTGCTTCTCAGCACCTTCACGAGCCCATTGTCCGATACATGGACCACAAGCGTTGGTAAAGATTCTAGTTCCCTCTAGTTTGTTGAACGTATCGATCAAACCGTCGCGCTCTGCCGTGTAACGCACTTGCTCAGAACCTGGGTTGATACCCAAGATCGCCTTAGGAGCAATGCCTTTCTCTACTGCATCCGCAACGATAGAAGCAGCACGTGTCAAATCTTCGTACGAAGAGTTGGTACAAGAACCGATCAAGGCCCACTCAATATCCGTTGGCCAATCGTTTGCTGCAGCTTTCTCCTTCATCTCAGCCACTGGCGTTGCGAGATCCGGAGTAAACGGCCCATTCAAATGCGGAGTCAGTTCGTCTAGGTTGATTTCGATCACTTGGTCGAAGTACTGCTCAGGGTTCGCGTACACCTCAGCATCACCGGTCAAGTGTTCAGCTACTGCATCAGCAGCATCTACTACATCTTGACGACCAGTCGCTGCCAAATAGCGTCGCATGCTGTCGTCGTAACCGAATGTTGAAGTCGTTGCACCGATCTCAGCACCCATGTTACAGATGGTTCCTTTACCTGTAGCGCTCAAGCTCTCTGCACCCTCACCGAAGTACTCAACGATACATCCCGTACCGCCTTTCACTGTGAGGATACCTGCTACCTTCAAGATGACATCCTTAGGCGCAGTCCAACCGTTCAAACGACCGGTGAGCTTCACACCAATAAGTTTCGGGAATTTCAACTCCCAAGGCATACCTGCCATTACATCTACAGCATCTGCTCCACCTACACCGATAGCGACCATACCTAGACCCCCGGCGTTTACCGTATGAGAATCTGTACCGATCATCATACCGCCTGGGAAGGCATAGTTCTCGAGAACTACCTGGTGGATAATACCAGCACCTGGCTTCCAGAAACCGATGCCGTATTTGTTACATACTGAAGAAAGGAAGTTGAATACCTCGTTATTCTTGTTGATTCCATCTTGCAAATCTTTGTCTGCGCCGATTCTCGCTTGGATCAAGTGATCCGCGTGAGCCGTAGAAGGAACCGCTACTTTGCTTTTACCAGCTTGCATAAACTGCAACAAAGCCATCTGGGCAGTTGCATCCTGCATGGCCACACGGTCGGGTGCGAAGTCTACATAGCTGGCACCACGGTCAAAGGCCTGGTCAGCTGCTCCGTCCCACAAGTGGGCGTATAAAATTTTCTCAGAAAGTGTCAATGGCTTACCCACTGCATTACGAGCAGCAGCAATACGCTCTGGGTAGCGCTCATACACTTTGCGAATCATGTCGATATCGAACGTCATAGAAACAGAGTTAACTTGTTTAACGAGCACGAAAATACCACATAATTCACCACTCGCCCAACAGGATTTCGTTAAGAATCAATAGATTGAATCAATGATTCCTACATTCACTTTTCAAGGAATGAAAATCTAAAAATTCGTAAAAAAGAGGGGGAGATTTTGAGGATTATTGAATCCAGACCTTCAAATTGTGGAACCAATTTTCACCTTCTACACGCACTACATACATACCTGTACTCCAAAGGCCGGTATCGTAACGGTGTAGTATTCTAGGATCCATAGCCGACATCTGCTGCCCTGCCGCGTTGTAGATAGTAGTCCCGTAAGCTCCGCCCATTGAAATTTCTAGCCATCCATTGCTCTGACGCACGTGCAAATTCTCAAGCACCGTTTGCATGATGTCCAACAACTCAAAAGCCGCTGTGTGTGACGAATCCTTCGCAGGGTTAAAACTCCAATCCTTGATGGTAAAACTCTTCGCACTATCCTCTACATCAATGCGCGCCCAACCGTAACAAGCGGTATCGTCCTTCATGATACGAAGGCCTAAATATCCGTCTGTCAATGGCCCTGCCCAGTTTGAGTTTGGGTAGGCTTGGCCGTCCACGCGGAACGCCATATATCCTATGCCTGTTGAGGCATTGATGCCCTGAAACTGAGCGTTCACATCAATAGTAGTACCTGGCACTACACGCTCCACATAAGCAAAACCGTTGCTAACACTTCCCATGGCCAAATTCCCTTCGATGCTATCCCCAGGGTGTAATAGAATGGCGTTCACATTGCCCAACTGTCCACCGCCTAAGATGTGCTCAATGGTAAAGTCAACAATGGTATCGCCGTCTAGGTCCAACTCGTAGATTCCATCGACGATGGTCGTATCATCAATGTCGGTGTACATATACTGCGCCTGCGCTGCGGTAGTCCCTAGAAGGGCTGCTGCGGAAGCCATGTATTTCGCCAATGGGGTCGAGTTGTTTTTTTCCATGGGGGCAAATATAGGTTTAAAACCTTCGCAAGTCCTTATTCACGAC
>Ga0255770_10000634_pt1 | contig 33030 bp, 18 predicted proteins | sample 071ome_22_FD_179968 | JGI IMG/M metagenome (GOLD analysis project Ga0255770, IMG submission 179968) | Coastal salt marsh microbial communities from the Groves Creek Marsh, Skidaway Island, Georgia - 071404AT metaG (version 2) | ecosystem: Environmental > Aquatic > Marine > Intertidal zone >...
CGCTTGATTCAAACCATTGTATGCTTCCGGCATCGTTTTCTTTGTGGGGGTATAGGTATTCTCCAAGCCTAATATTACCATAAACATTAAGTTCTGATTTAAAGTCAGCATTTCCAGTTGAGCTTACGTCTCCGAGTCTGCGTGTTGTGCCAGATAAATAGTAATTTCCTTCTTGAAAAATATCTCCAGTAATTAAAAAATCTCCGCCATATTGAGTGTCGCCTTTTCTGTGATGATATGGCCCGCTTCTGGTAAGGTCACCTGTAATTTCAACACTTCCTTGAAAAAATGAATTTCCATCAACTTCAAGGGTGCGATTTATGTCTTGCTCTCGTAAAAAAAATTTATCTCCGAGCCCGAGGTGTTCGTACAACCCGCTTTCTCCAACAAAAATATTTCCACTAATATCTGCTGGAGAGGTTACGTCTATTATTTCATTTATTAAAATTGTGCTTTTAAATGTACATTCATCTGCAAAAATTTTTCTGCCACTAATCAATTGATCTCCGGTCATAAAGACCACATCTCCTAATAGAGATTTTTTTAGATTTGAATATTTGATTTTTTCATTGTGAGAGCCAGAACGAGTAAGTAAAAATAGCGCTTCTGAATCGGCGTCTGAGTTGCTATTTATAGATGTGTGCGACGGAAAAGGATCCAGATTGCTATCTGAATACAAAAAGGATATTTCCTCAAGTTCTGAAATTTTCTTATTCGGCATGACTAGTCTTTTATAAATACACTAAATACGTTAAAAATGTGTAATAGCTTTAATGGCAGAATGTATTCCGACAAGACTAACATATGAAAGGCTTGGCGTGCTCGTTACAGACTTTCCTGCATACAAAGAAAATGGCACGACATCTGGTAATTTAATTAGAGTACAATCTCTTGATTATTCTTTTCAACATCCAGCTGTTGATGTGAAGTCAATCGGCTCTGATCAGTTTATTTATAGAAATAATGAATCTCCGATTATTCGTCAGCCAGATGTAAATTGCAATATATCTTATTTATTTTCTAGCGGAGAAAACGAAGAAAGTTTAGGCTTGCATTTGGGTAGCGACGGAAGCATTCTGAAAAAATTTTTAGAAAGTGAATCAACTGATGATATAAATGTGATTGCTGTTGCTTCAAACAAAGAAAGAATGCAAGACTTGAGTAATGTAAACGATTATTCTGGATATCATGTCATTGGAATAGGAAATGCATTTCTGACAAATTACTCGTATGAAGCTTCTGTTGGTAGCCTTCCTAGGGCTTCAGTTTCATTTAGCGCAAGTAATATGAAATTTGATCAATATGAACCTAGCGCCGCACCAAATTTACCCGCAATAAAATTAGGAGTTAATAATCAATACTCTTCGGAAAAATTATATTTAGACCAAAACTCTTTTGGGTACGATCTTGTTTCTGGAGCAAATGCAATTATGCCTGGAGACATTCAGGTTAATATTACAAAACACGCAGGTAATTACGGAGGGATTCCTGTGGAATCTGAGCAAGCGGCAATACAATCAATTTCTCTTGATGTCCCTATCGATAGACAAGATATATTTGGATTTGGTAGTAATTATGTGTTTGATCGAAAATTAAAATTGCCAATCATGGCAAATGTATCAATTGATCTGATACTTAGGGAATACGCAAGCGGACAAATAGATTCATTCTTTAAAGAAGGTGCGAGGTACGATATGACAATAAATCATACAAACAGATATTTTTATAGCGGCCTAAGGTCTGACACGATAAATCAATTTGTTATCGAAAACGCTCAATTAAGAAGCCAATCTTATTCAAAACAAATCGGGAACGAAGTTTCTGTCTCTACTAGTTTTGTTTTTGGTGTTAGCGCTAGCGGAGGATTTAAGATAATTAAATAAACAAAAAACCCGCTCAAAAGAGCGGGTTTTTTTAGTGAACTGCAAAGAGTAATTATGCGAATTCGCCCGTGATTGTTAGAGCGTTTCTTGAACCCTTAATCATTAAACCTCTTGCTGTATCTTCTGGGCTTCCAACTTGAGCAGTAAATGTTAAGTCTACTGTTTTATTATCTCCAATTGAAGAGCTAAAGGATTCTCCCTCGAGTAAAGCCCCTTTAACTACATACTGCATTGCTATAGCGCCAGTTCCGTATTGATTTGGCTCTCTGAGTGTGAATACCAAATCATGCTCTTCGGTATTCCAAAGAAGATCTGCAATGTTTCCTTCTTTTAGGTCTGCCAAAATAGCGCTAACGCTAACAGAAATATTCACAGGATAATCTACTACTCGACTATATCCGTATGGTGTTCCAAGCCTATTAAGAACTGTACGACTTAATGGGACGTCAATACTAAAGCTTTGGACGTGAGCCGAACCTGGAACCGAGTAATCGTATAATGGATTATCATTTTCAGGAGCTCTTGGGTCTTCACCTGGAAGTGTTTCAAATTCTCCAGCTCTACCATCTGTTCCAAGGGACAATGTAATGTCTCCTGGGCGCAAGCAGGACCAACCTTCTGTTTCTGCGCTTACGTCTGTTGCGCTATCATTAAGAACTCCACTAATTGCATCTGGAATGCTGAACTGAATATCCTCGATTGGTGTTCCAAAGTTAGTATTTACTGCAGGAACGTAAAGATTTTGGGTTCCTGTATAACTCCTCAAATTCAATCCGTCAACTGTAACGCTAGCCGTAGGCATTCCGCCGACAGAAGCTTCAACGGAATAATTTGATACATATCCGTTACCTAGGGCGATAACTGTTTTATGTTTTTCTCCGTCAGCATTGTTAACTGCGTCATGACCTTCACAGGTGGTTAATATAAAAAAGTTTTTTCCGTCCGAATTTATGTCGTCGTCACAAACCACACCTTCGACGATTTCATCAGCGAGAGCGCTTTTAAGTCCATCAACATTCATTCCGATGATTCTTTCATTTACGCCATTAGTAAGGTAGTAAGAATAATCAAGAGTAACTGTAGGTGGATCAATAGCTACAGCGTCAATTCTTGCAAGCTGGCCAAATTGGTTTACGTCTTGCCTGTTAACTGAAAAACTGTAGTTTGCACTTTGTACGCGACGCAATTGTTGAATTCCTGTGCGGATTTCTGCGCCTGCTGGAACAAAACTGCGTTCAGCGAAACCGGTTTTTGTTTGCCAGCCATCTGCAGATGCAGTGAAATGGTATCCGGTTGCATTAACAGTGCCAGCGTATAGTGCTTCACTTTGATAAATTACTCTTGCGCGTCCTGGTAATTGTTTTGCCATAATATAATAAGGGTTTAATTCTGTAAGGATTACATTTTTTTAAATCAAAAGGGAAATTATGATCGGGGGAATCTAAGGTTTGTAACCTCGAAGTCAACGAAACCCACAAAAAGCGAAGGGTCAATATTTTGATTTACTCTATCACTTAATTTGGAGACCCTGGCTTCTTCAACATGCATGTATGTTCCACTCTTTTCTCCGCAAAGATTTTTGTAATGAAAGCCAGAGCTGTATCCGAATTCATTGAGTGGATAGTCTTCAAATTTCATTTTTGCAAAAACTTCATTTTTAGAATCTGCGAAAATCGAAAGTGCTCCATCTAGTTGATAGGTATTTTGGGCAAAAATCACGCATCGTATATTTGTTGTTGTTTTATCTTCTCCTCCAAATGCGAATGGTTCGTTTTCAGAAACTTCTGGGTTGACAAAAATGGCAGGTATTACTTGTTTATATGGCTCTATGCCGGAGAGATCTTGCTTGAATCTATCATTAACATCAAATTTTCCATCTATAATTAATTGTTCTTCTGTTTGGTTTGTGATATAAAAATTAAAATCTTTGACTGCATATTCTCCGCTTAATGTTGTTTTTCCTTCTCCAAAAGATGAGTCTAGAAGGGCGCGGCCATTATCAAAATCAAATATTAGTCCACTTTGTCCTTGTTCGATAAATGTGTTGCCGTCATATATTCCACTTGGAATGTTTGCGCCTTCAATGCTGTGGTCGAAAACCCATTGCTTGTGTGGGCTACTATATGCAACGTATCCATTTGTTAGTCTGAGGTCTCCAGTATCAGGATATAAATTAGCTACTTGGTTCGAAAAAGCTTCGCCTTTTCTTGTTAAAAAATTATCTGCCCATAAGACAAAGCTTGTTGTGAGTTCGTGCTGATATTGCGGTTTCATTATAAATCGAGTGTTATTAAATTCTTTGTGCTCCAGAAATATTATTCAAGTCTTTTTCGAATTTTCTTAAAAGAGGTTTCATGTATTTTATTTTTAATCTTCCAGAAGAACTTAAATTTTTCAATTGAACTCCTGCTCCAGATCTACTGAATTTTGATTCTATATGCATATATTGTCCTAGTCCTGAAATTCCAGCTCCTTCAATTTGTTGAAGCCAGCTAGCTCCGTTTGCCCACGGTAAGGGGGTCATTGAGTACAGCTCGCTTAGTGTCGGTATGTTTACGCTATAAGTGGCAACAAAGCCTTTTGGTGAGGAAGATCGTTTTCGAATTATGATATCTGTCATTTTTAATCTTTCCTCAATTGGTTGAACAGGATCATATCCCGCATCAAAACCGATAAAACCGAATACATTTCCCTCTCTTAGTGTTCCCGTTTTGTTTCCAGATCCAGGCCCGCCTTTAAGTTCTTGTGTTAATGGATGAGATTCAAAATCGCTAATTAATTGATTTAATACCATTCTAAATTGTTTTTCTACAAAAATTCTTGTTTGATTAATAACAGTATGATCTTTTGCCAATTGTCTATTAATTGACTGTTTGATTGCTAGATCTAATTTTCCTCTCATTGATCAATCGGCCTTAGGAAGAGAGTGTAAAACTGTACTACATCAAATAACCCGTGAGCTCTTGGGTCTGAGGCAATATGAAACATTCTGCCGTCAAATTCAATTCTTTTAGAATCTTTTATATATTCAAAGTCTTCCACTTTTAATTTGATACGAACAAGACTTCTAGAGTCTACCCTGGAAACTTTGACTTGGGCATCTGCTTCTCCAAAATCTTCCAAGGTTCTGTCATTGTCATATTTTATTCTTGCTTTAAAAACTTTTCGAACTGGGACATTTTTAACGCTAGGAGTCGTGGCGCCGCCACTATTGTATAGATGGTTGTAGTTTGGGTCGGTGCTGATAATTACCTTCTGCGCTTCTTTGTATACTACGATATCCCTTCCAAATGTATCATGCAAATCCAATAATTGGGCTGCTAAATTTGCTCTTTGTGCGCTGTTTAAAAATTCTGCCATGATACCTTTTACACTAAACCACTTTTTTTGTGTAACGATAAATAAGGTACAAGGTTATATATGGAAGCAGAAGACATTTTTAGAAAATGTTGTCACAGGAATACGGTCTCTCTTTTTAAGGGTTTCCTCGTTATGCTTGAGGACTTACATAAGGAGCATCAGATTAATTTTTATAAATTAAAGAAGAATCTGCCAGAAGATCTTGTGCCTATAATCGAACAGGCTAATTATTTCGATGATGAAAAGCTACAATATCTTAGAAAAAGAACTCTAGATATTGGTAACGAAACCATTAGAAATTTAGAATTAGAATTAGATAATTATACTATAGGATTCACATTTAAATAAAAAAATTATGGCAGACGCAGTTTTAGAAAAACAAGAAACAATGGATGATACCCGTAAAAAAATGCGGGAAATATACAGCTTTACTTTCGAAAAAAAAGAAAAGGTTAAAAAAACAGAAACGAAGACGGTAGAAAACCCAGAGACCAAAGAGAAGGAAGAAGTTTCTGTCACCAAAGAGGTAATCGAGCCCGTTCCATATAGGGTGATTATGAAGCAACCCACAAGAAGGCAGATCGAAGAAGCAGAACTAGAGTTTAGCGTCGAAATTAGTAACTGTATCAAGAGGGGCATTCTAACCAAAGCAATGCTTTCCAAGAAATATAGTGACACTGGAGGCTTGCTAGCAGAAGACGATGCGAAAGCCTTAACTAAAATGTATGTTGAGTACGGAAAGCTTTCTCAGGAAAGCGAAAAGATTCAAGTTAAGACATCTCTTAGCAAAGAAGACGAAGAAAGACTGAAGGAGCTATCTGGAGAAATTTCCGTCCTAAGAAAAAATATTATTGACGTAGAAACTTCATATTCAAATTTATTTAATCATACCGCAGATGTTCGCGCAGAAAATAAAGTGATTCAGTGGTATATCCTTCATCTCACTTTCATACAAAAAGAAGATTCTGATGAGGTCACCCCTCTTTTTGAGGGAAGAGACTTTGACGAACGACTGCAAAGATATTACGAATTAGAGGAGGATGGCGATGACCTTTATAATATTATTGGGGGTAAGGTCGCTGCGCTTTATAGTTTTTGGTATTATAGCTCAGGAGCGGTTCTGAGGTCTGATTTTGAAAAACTTGATCAAGATATCGAAGAAGGCAGGGTTTGATATGTGGAAGCTGTTAAGCGCAGAAAAATATTTAGAGATGTAGTTCGCGGTTATTCTTCGGCGATAATCGAAGAAGATTTTGTATATATCAAGCATCTAACTCCTCACGATCAGGTTGAGCTAGAGGAAATCGAAGAGAAATATTATCAGTCAGCTCTTCGAAGGGGAGTGCCCACTGAAGAGGACATGCTTTTATTTCTTGAGCAGGAAGGTCAATGGACTAAAAAAGACGAAAAAATAATTGAAGACAAAACATTATTTATTGAAAGTCTTAAAACTGCCAAAAATAAAATGATCATCAAGCATGAAATTGATAAACAGTCTGACTTGATTGATAAGGAAACAAAAGAGTTGAATGAAAAACAAATACAAAGAATGTCGCTACTTGGAAACACTTGTGAAAAATATGCAAAAGATAGATTAAATGATTTTTATATGATCAAAAGCTTTTATAAAGATAAAGAGTGTTTGAATCCTTTGTTTGAAGAAAGTAAATTTGATGAAATGGAAAATCAAGACATTGCAAAAATTGTTTTAAGATATAATGATATTTTTAGCTCGTTTTCAGAAGAAAGCATACAATATACAATATTAGAAGATTTTTATAGTCCTTATTTAAGCTTTGCGGAGGATAGTATGCAATTTTATGGCAAGCCGTTTTGCGAATTGACATACAATCAAATACGATTAATTGTTTATACTCGAGTGTTTAAAAATATATTTGATAATAATGAAAATATTCCTGATAAAATAAGAAAAGATCCTGCAAAATTATTAGAATTTGGAAGCAGCTCCAAAGAAGAGCGGGATAAAGCAAAAGAAAAGCTTGAAAGAGGAGATGGAGGAACCCTTGTTGGCGCAAAAGACGAAGATTATGAATACCTTGGAGTAGAAAAGCCTAGAGGCGCAATCAGTTTGCATGAAGAGGCAAAGAAGAAGGGTGGTACATTAAATATGGATGATTTAATGAAATTGCACGGCGTGATATAATTTTAGTGTATAATTACCTTATCAAAGGAATAAGGTAAAATGGCTATAAATCTTAACGTATCAGGTAATACCCAACCGCTTGAGGCGGCTGTACAGGCTGCTGTAAACAGAATTAGGCGACAACCAATAAAAATTACGGTTGACGACAAGGGCGCTACTCAGCCTTTGGGTAACATGAAGCGCAGTGCTGACGAATTCAGCAAATCTATGGAAGCTGCGAATGCTCGTATTATTGCGTTCGGTGCAAGTATGGCAATAATTAATGGTATCGCAGATGCATTCAAAGCGGTTGCTAGAAATGCGATAGAAGTTGAAAAAGCGATGGCTGACATTAATGTTGTCATGAATTTAAGCGCACAAAATTTGGACAAGTTTAGCGATGGCCTGTTTAATGTTGCAAAAGAAACTGGGGCGGCTTTTAATGTTGCCGCACAAGCCGCAACAGAATATGCTCGTCAAGGTTTATCTGTAGAGCAGTCTTTAAAAAGAACTCGTGACGCATTGATTCTTACTCGATTGACCGGCATGGATTCGGCTGAGGCAGTTAAAGCTTTAACGGCCGCCATGAATACATACGGTAACCAAATTAAAGATACTACTCAATTGGTTAGTAAATTTGCCGCAGTTGACGTTCAATTTGCGGTAAGCGCAGAAGACTTCGCTGATGCTATTGCTCGAACTGGTCAAGCCGCAAAAAGTGCGGGGGTAAGTATTGATGAATTGATAGGTTTGGTGACTGCGGCCCAACAACAAACTGCTCGAGGCGGAAAGGTTATTGGTAACTCATTCAAGACAATTTTTACAAGAATAGGTCGTACCGATACTTTGAATCAATTAGAAAATTTAGGTATTGCAGTAAGAGACTTGGAGGGAAATACTTTAGGCGCTAAAAGAATTTTAACTGATCTCGCAAATTCATTCGACGGCTTATCTGCTGCGCAACAGGCTCAAATCGCGCAAACAGTTGGTGGAGTTTTCCAAATCAATATTTTAAAGGCCGTTCTGAGTGACGCCGCAAAACAGAATGGTATACTTGCAAACGCCACACAAATTTCTTCTAGCGCAACAAATGAAGCCATTCAAAAAAATGAGCAACTAAGGGGTACAATGTCCGCAATGGCAACTGAAACAGGGTTAGCATTAAAAGATGTTTCTGCGCAAATTGGAGAAATTATGCTTGCCCCTGGAATGGAAAAAATACTAAATACAGTAAAATCTATTGCAGAAGGTGCAAGCGCAATGCTTGGAGATGGAGAAAGTGCTGGGGGTAAGTTTGCAAACGGATTTTTAAAGGGTTTGGGTAATATTATAACTGGGCCAGGCTTGGTTGTACTTACTGTGGTTTTTGGAAAATTGTTTTTAAAAGCAGCTCAATTCGCAAAAGAAAGTTTAACATCTCTTATAGGCGTAACTAGCGAGGCTCAAAAGCAAAAAGCGATTCAAACATCTTTGGTTAATTTGTTTGGACAAAATTCTGCACTAAGTAAAGAAATGTTAAGAACTGATATTTCTCGAACAGAAAAAGAAAAAATAATTTTAAGTTTATTGCAAGCTCAGGTGGTCGAAGCTCAAATGCTTGATTCTATTGCAAAAAGAACAGCAAGCACTCTTTATTCAAAGGGATACGGAGCCTCTCTGACTCCAAGGCGTGGTCGAGCAACAGGTCATATACCAAATTTTGCACATCCCGAACGAGCGCAAGCAGCAAAGGGAGGATATGCCGCAGGAAATATTCGATCAATGAATATGCCTGGTGAAGGCTCGGTAATATATAATAGCTCGGAAAAAGTCAAGAATTTTGCAGGATTTACTCAGCCTGCAATTATGCCTCCGCTGTCTAGCAAGGCGGGCAAGAATTATCAAAAAGCATTTGGAAGTGTTCATGGATTTGATCCGTATGCGGGAAGTGGTTATATTCCTAATTTTAATCCTGAAACAATCGACGCTCGACATATAGCAACAATGCTTATTCCTTTTGAGGGGTTTGGTAAAAAATTATCAGGTGGAGGAAAAGGTGTTGCTCCTTCCGCTAAAGGTGGTAAGCCTGTGTTTGGCCAAAAGATAAATAAAAATATTTTGTTTAATATGTTGGGGGTAAAACGAGGCGGGTATACTAAGTCCGCAAAAGATAGTGAAGGCCGAGTCGTCCCTCAAGCCTTAGCCGAGCTTGGTGACGTTATTGGTAGTCAGACTGTAAAAGTTGCTAATCAATTAAATCTAGGTAATGATATAGCGAAAATTCCGGACGCTGCAGGAGCGCAAATTGTAAAAGAATTTCTGGGACCTAAAGGGGGTAGGAGTGGAGCTAAGGGAGCAATCAGTGGATTGTATGGAGCAGTTTTTGAAGAAGCTCTATCTAGAAGACTAAAAACCGAATCTACTGAACGAGATTATATGGGCGGCGATTTTGATGTAAGAATGGCTACGCCTGAGTTAAAAAAATTATATGGACCCATGGCTCCTCGAGCAGATTATAAAGTATCTGACGGCAGGGAGCTTCAGGCGTCTATGTCTGCTAAAATTGCCAAGGAGATAATTTATAGAGGCGCGAGAGGCAGCGCCCCCAAACTAAAGACCGCTCAGCAGTTGACCGGAAGAAATGCTATTAGACTTGGCGTGGGAAAAGGTAATCAGGCTGTTTTAATGGCTGATGGTTATATTCCCAACTTTGCCGATCCACTAAGCGATGCAATAGGCCGCGAAAAAGCAGCTGGAGTTCCTGTTTCGCAAATTAGAGTTGGTTCTCATAATGCATTAATGAGTAGAGGTAATCCACTCGGCCTCGGCGTAACCAATACAAAAGACGAACCGAACGGCTTGCGCGATGTATTTGGTGCAAATGGATATGTGCCAAATTACGCTATCAAGGATTGGATGGCGGGTTTTCGAGCGGATCAAGGTCAGCGAGATAAATATATAGAAGCAAGAGACGAGGCAGCAAAACAAGTAAAAATCAATACGGATCGAGAAAAAAAGCTTCAAAGGGTAATAGAAACAAATAATAGAATAATGGTCGAGGCTAACGCCCAGGGAAGGCTTAACCGCTCCGCGGCAAGGAGGGGTACTCAGTTGCAGCTAGCTTTAAATGACACACAACAAAAGCTAATTGAAGCAAAGCAAAAAGAAGTTGTGGCTACAAGTCAAGCACGCGGTGCTGCAGCGCGGGGAAGATTTTCGGGCATGGGTACAATGGCGATGATTGGATTACCAATGATCGGTGGAATGATACAACAGTATGCGGGTGGCGTGGGTGCCCAAGGAGGTAATCAAACTATGTATGCTGCTGGGAGCGCATTCACTCAAGCTTCAACTGGAGCCATGATGGGATCATTTCTCGGCCCAATAGGAACCGTTGTTGGCGGACTAGCTGGAGCTTTTATGGGTTGGCAAACCGCAACCGAAGAAAATACAAAAGCGCTAAAAGAATCTGCAAAGGCTGCTAGAGAAGAATCTGCTCAAGTGGGATCTAAATTTGCCCAATCAACGGCGCAGGCTTTTAAAAATTCGGGGTATTTTGATCAAAATAGGCAGATTGCCTTTGACCCACTTAAGGGTCAAAGTGGCCGACTGCAACAAAGATCCTTGGTTTTTGAAGGTATAGAGGATTTTAATAGGCTAACAACTAGAGACGGATTTGGTTTGGATTTAAAACCAAACACTGCTGCAGGAGCAGAATTTAAAAGTAGACTACTCGAGCAGTCAGGAATCAATGTAGGCGACTTGATTAAACAGTCGGGAATATTGGAGAGCGACAAGTATATGGGAGGAGATCCAAAAAAGCGCTCTGAAGCAGCTCAATATACAGCTGAGCGCCTGCAGCAATTATTGAAAGAAAGTAACGTAGGAGGTAGTATTGTTGGCCAAGCGGGCTTGAAGAAACATATTTTGAAAGAGGTTGGCGGCGGATATAGAGTAAGACCAGAAAAGGATATCAAAAAAAGAATTGAAGATCAAATCTTAGCTCAAATGGGTACAAAACTTAGGCCTCAGGCTTTAAGAGATGCATTGGATATGTTACCTCAAGACAAAAAGATTTATGCACCCGCGATGTCGGACACTTTCACTGAAGCTGGAGCTAAAATCGAAGCGGGTACGGAAGCTTACTTTTCTCCGGCCGAACTAAAAACACAAATCGATAAAGCAACCCCTACGGCAATCGCAAAAGCATACAAAGATATATTAAAACTAGCAGAGCAAGAAGTAAATGCCCTTACGGAAAAAAGAAAAGGCTATATCGTTGAGCTGGATATGGCAAAAGTAATGCAAATAGCACAGCAACGCGCCGCAATGAATCAATTGGAAATAGCTAAACTCGAAGATGAAAAAATAGATAACTTAAAAAAACAACTTAAAACTTCTCCGGAATCCATGACTGAAGCCCAAAAGGCTACAAAGCGAGGTCAAATTGCAGCAGCAGAAATAAATAAAAAATATGCCTTAAATGTGGGTTCTGCGGACGAAGGACTTAGACTCGGGTTATTAAGTCAAATAAAAGAAAATCCAGAGGTTCAAAGATTGTTTAAAACAAAGTTTGGGGAAGAAGGGGAAGGAGCTCTTCAGAATGTCTCTAATAAAGTGTTAGAAATGGACACGCAAAAGTTAATAGATACGCTTGATGAAATGATTACGGAGGCAAAGGATAATAGTGAAATACAAAAAATTCTAAATAGGTTATTAGATCAGGAAAGGGAAAAAAGACAAAATCTTATAGATCTTGCAATAAAACAAAAGGAAAATGCCGAAGCGACACAGAAAGCAGAAGACGGCATAAATCTAACTCTTGCGCAAAGGGCTGATGCACTCAATCAATTGCAAAGAGACCATCGAATGGGTGCAGAAGCAGCTCGATCTGCCCGAAGAATGAGAGAGTTAGATTACGAGCTGGGTTCGGCGCAGAGATTGACTGCTCAGGGCCCTGGGTATCAAACAGCCAGAGAAAGAGAAGATTTTCAATTAATGGAAAAAGATATTCAAGCAGAATTAAAAATACAAGCCCTAAACGAGGAGCTGCTTGAGAAACAAAATAAAATAGCAGAAGAGTACGCAAAGATTGTTGGCACAACAGGAAAAGATAAGGAGCGGCGGGACGAACTAGCACAACAATCAGCGAATATAACTGCAGAATACGAAAAACAAATATCAAACGTACAAACCTTAATAAATTTAGAAAAACAAAGAATCGCTAATCGCAGAGCTCACGAAACCTTTGGCGGTGGGATTGCAGATGGATTTAAAAAAGTTAGAGAACAAACTGACGCCATTGATTATCAATTAGGCGAACAATTACCATTGAAATTAAGAGATGGTCTCGCAGAGGCTATGCAGGCTGGTATAAATGGGGCTGAAGACATGGGAGATGTTTTGAGAAATATCGCAATAAACTTTCTTCAGGCAATACAAAGTGCAATGCTTCAAAAAGCCGCGGGGGATATTGTAGGCGCTATAGGATTTTCTCGAGGAGGTCAAGTTCCTGCAATGGTTTCTAATGGAGAATATGTCATGAGTCGAAACGCAGTAAAGAAATACGGTGGTGGATTCATGCATTCTTTAAATGCCGGAGGAAAAATTCCTGGTTACTCAAACGGAGGAAAGCCTGGTTCCGCGCTTGCCGCAAATTTTGGAGGAGCCGAAGGATATGCTACAGGAAGAAGATATCAATCGGAAGCAATGTCTGGATTTTTCTATAGTGGCCAAGCTGGAAATGTCGGACTTCAAGAAGATGCTCAATATACTCGCGGGATTATTCAGGAAAGAATGAGAAAGGCCGCCGAGAAAAAAGCCAAAAAGAGATCTTTAATGCAAATGATTTTGGGCACAGCACTTAGTTTTGGATTAGCCGCTGGGGCTGACAAGTTTGGTGATTTTATGTCGAAAAAAGCAATGATTGCTGACTCCGTAGGGGCGTCTGGAATGAATAAAGCTGCAAGAATTGATGTTTCTCAAGATTCTTTTTTCTCGAAAAATGCTCATTTATTGGCCGCTGAAAATTTGGACGCTTCTTCGTATTTTAGCAAATTCTTGAGTGGCAGATATAGGGGCGGCCCAATTCATAAATATGCTAGCGGTGGATACATTTCTGGAAAATCTGGTATCGACCAGATTCCGGCAATGCTCAGCGAGGGAGAATATGTTATTCGTGCAAGTAGCGCTCGTCAATTAGGTAAACCCTTGCTTGATTCAATAAATTTAGGAAAATTTAACCAAGGTGGCGCGGTTACCCCGCTCAAAGAACAATCCGAATCAACAACTTCTTCGGGTAATACAAATAATATTAATATATCAATTAACGTTGATCGATCTGGCGGACAGTCTAAAGATTCTAGCGGTCAAAATTCAGGGCAAAATCCAAAAGATGCATCAGAGAATCAATCCAGAGAAAATCAATTGGCAGAAAAAGTCAAGGCGCAAGTAGTTGCGGTTATAATTGAAGAACAAAGACCTGGCGGATTACTAAGCGAGTAAAATGAGCTACTCAAATTATGAACAAACCGTTATTGTTAATTCTGTTGCGCTGTCAGGAGTAACAAATGTAGAGGGAAGTTATTCGATAACTGAAACCCCAATAAAGGTAGCTGGTGTCGGATTTATAGACGCTTTTCCTGACGCTCCTCTGCAAGGAAATTTTAGAATCTCTAGAAAGATGGTTAGTCGAGATCCATTGCTTCCATTGAGTCCTGGGGGAAAATTTTTATACGACGAAAATGAAATTAGTGGTGCAATACTTTATGATAATGGATCAAAAGGTTTTGGATTTACAAAAGCAAGAATGTCTCAATATTCTGTAAGTTGTTCGGTTGGAGATATTCCTGATATAGAAACTGATCTAACTGTATATGGTGAACTTGGTAGTGGCGTATTAATTGAACCTGCTACAATCAATCATCCAGATATACAATTTCCTGATCAATCTAGTATATCTGTATCAGTTGATGATTTTACTGCTGATGCAATAAGTGATTTTTCTTATAGTAGAAGATTAAATCTTGAGCCTGTATATGCAATTCATCAAGCAGACGAAGTTGATTTTACGCAAACACTTAATATTGATATGAAAAACCTTGAGCCAGTTCAGGTAGATACTCAATATCCTATAGAAACTGATATTAATTTTACGATGATTGTTGATGAATATGAAGTAAGAGAAATTAAAGACAGAATACAAGCAGCGCCAAAAAGCAATGTAAAAATAGAAATCAGAGATAGTAAAACAAATGAAATGATCAATGCATTTACTGGTTCAAATGTTAGATTAATAAGTGAAAGTATAAATTCTTCAATTGATGGAGAAATGACTATATCTTTAACATATAAAGGTTATGAAACCTTGCATAATCCTGTGTCATGAGTAAGCCGTATTTAAGATTTGAAGATGGTAAGGTATCTTTAGGTAATAAAGATCTTATGGTTCAGTCTGCAAGCCTGTCCATTTCTCCAACGCTCGAGCCAGAAAGAGTATATGGTGATGTTGATATGAATATAGTCGGCGCAAAAACAGAATTTATTCATTTCGCTCCCGTAGATGGACTAAAAGGAAGATTAGATATTTCGTTTATGATCACTGATGAGCTTTTTGGATATAGCAATGGAGCAAATGCAATTGATAAATTGTTTGATATAAGAGATGGAATGGGCGAAGATCCTATTCATGGAAATATTGTTGGCAGATATTTTTTTAATAATATGTATCTTACAAGTTTTAGTTTTAGCTTGGCTCCTTATCGAGTAATACAAGCAAATGCAACATATGATATATATGGTACAATATTAAAAACAGTAGATCGAAGATTTCAAGAATTAAGTATTGACCCTGCTCACGGATTAAAATCTTTTGGAAAAGTAAAAGCGAGCAACACGGAAATGTCTGCCGTTAATGGTAGGCAATTTGAAGTTTCTCAAATGGATTATAGTATAACAGTGAGTAGGAAAGTCCACAATCATATTAGAGACTCCGAGCATACATCATTGTCTACTAATGCGAATGGCGTTGCTCCTCACAGAGTTTCTGTGGAAAATATAGAAGTTGAAATGATGATTGAGGCAAATGATATAGCTCAAAAGCTAAGTCAATACGGCGAATATCATGGAGGAAATGCGCGTCCAGTAGAGCTTAATAGAAACTCTTCCATTGCGGCATATTTATATAGCATGAATGGAAATAGAATTGCAAAATTTCAATGCGAAGGAAAAATACAAGAACAGTCTGTAAGTTTGGGAGAGGGAAATTATTCAAAGGGTAGAATTGTTGTCAAGCAAATAGTCAAATGAGCAGAGAAAAAATAGACGAAGTCTTTGGAAGAAGAAGTCATGTAACAAATTACAGCGGCTACTTCGAGACTGGCGCAAATTATAAGCAATTTGATTTTGTATATAATACTGGAGATGGATTGTTTTATTATGCCAGAGAAGATTTAACTTTTGGTGGCGGCGTTTCGGTTACAGCATTAAATCGATATCACTTGGTTCCAGATGGCCCAAATAATGATCATTATATTGTTGATTCTTTAAATAGGACAGATGATCAAAATGCATCTTTTTATCCTGGAAATATAATTGATCTTGATGGCTCTTTGTCTGGTGATGGTAGATATAGAATAATTAGTGTTCAAAAAGATGTTCTCGCTTTAAATAATGATCCTTCGATAACTGGTTCGGCAATCCAAGTAAGGCCTGTTTCTGAGAATTATTCTATCGAGGCTTTTGAGGAGGCATCTAGTCAATCAATTACAATATCCACAATAAATGCCGACCCATCTTTGAATCCAGACTTGTGGAGCACAGATTTGTTTTTCTTTGATGCAGATTATGGGTCAAGCGCATCTTTCAAGGCAAATAATTATAGACATCAGTATGGAAATGGATACTACATTGTTCAGCCAAAATCAATCAATTCTTTAAGTTTCGAGGTTGATCTTAAATTTAAAAATCGAACAAATAGAGAAGCAAATGCAATAATACATTTTGTGGAAAATCATTTGGGCCAACTCGAAAAAGATTCCCCGAGTCCAAACTTGAGATACAAGCAAGGAATATCTGGTTTTAGATGGGACGGCGCTTCTTCATTTCATCCATACGATACAACAGAAAATCAATCAAAAACTTTTTATTGTAATGAATTTAATCATTCTTTGAATTTTGAAAATAGTAATGATGTGTCCTTGAAAATAAGGAATTTGGATACATCTTTGTTGAGAAGAAGTGTTAGTGGTGGATGGATAGTTGGTGGAGCGGAAACATATGATCCTACTTTATTGTATGAAAAAAATGATATTGCTTTTTATACTGGAAATTTAAAGCATTATTATTGGCATAGTGATTCATCTGCAAGTAACAAGCCTCCTGCTCAACAAAATGATGAATGGACTCGTAGCAGCGGAAATTATTCAGATATCAATAAAAATTACTGGACTCGCGATTTCTTTTGGAAACCCTCTTTGGGATTAGAGGTACAACAGAATCCGAGAGTAAGTGAGATTAGCGTAAGAAATGGATATACTCAAGTATATGAAGATGGAATCAATGAAAGTTTATTGAAATTAAATTTAAACTTTAATAATCGAGAAGATGATGAGGCTAGAGCAATACTTCACTTCCTTGAGCAGCATTATGGCTGCATTCCGTTTAACTTTAGTCCTCCTGCTCCGTATGAAACTACGCAAAATTTTATCTGCGAAGAATGGACTCATACTTATAATCACAAGAATAATCATAGTATTTCTGCTACATTTGAACAGTATCCATTTAATATGGATGCGGAGCAATATTCATCACTAGAAACTCCTCCTATATTGAGTCCGGGAGAGTTGATTTTTACTTCTCCGATAGCATTTTCTTTGCAAGGAGATGGAGAAGTCATAGTTCCTGGTGAAAAATGCAAAGCTAGATTAAAGCTTCAAAATATAGGTGACACAAGTGTTACATTAAATTCTGCATCTGTATCATCTACGTTTTCTATAGTAGGACAAATTGGTTCAAATGTCCCTGCTGTTCTGGAAAATATATCTTCTAGTGACTATATTTTTCAAATACCGTCTAATGGCAATTTTCCATTTAATTTGGCAGGTAGATATGCCAAGCTTAGTAAGGCATACACTCATGGTTTATCTGATGGCGGACAAATGTTTACTTTGGTTAATCAAGATCCAACAGATCCAACAAAGTTTATTACCGATGTAGTGAATGGTGTTCCAAATACTTTTTTTCAAAATAATCGTGGTGAAATTAGATCAGGAATAAATGAACCATCTCAGTCTGAATTTATTATTGGAGATTATGTTGTAGAGCAGTTCTTTAAAAACAACACAGTATCTTCAATTCCTGGTGGAGATAGTGCATATATTGATGTTGTATATGCAGGAGTAACTGTAGGTGATTTAAATATAAATATATCTGATGGAACTGATAATATTGTTGATGCAAGTAATAATGAAATTGTAATTTTAGGAACAAATCAATATAATAATGGTACCATTCAAATCGATAGTTCGACTGCGTACTCTCCGCAGGAAGGAATTTTAAAGGTATTCGTGGGAAGTGAAAAATAATGTCTAAGGCTCAATCAAATTTTAACAAAGCATTGGTATCTTTAACTCCAGATACTTTGATAGATTTGTATGAAATTGATTTTAGTAATTTGCAGCCTAATTTTGAAATGTTTAAGGATGTACTTGGTGCAAATTTTGGTGCAGATACTGTTTATCGTTTTTGCCCAATGAAAAATTCATCTAATCCAGTATATTGGCAGGGCAAAGCATTTCAGCCTCTCCCAGTTGCAATGGAGGGTTTTGAGCAACAAGGCGACGGGCGTCTTCCGAGGCCGAAGATTACAATTGCAAACCCTGAAGGTCTATTGTCCAAAATTGTTCATGCAAATTTTGACTTTGCGAATTGCAAGGTGACAAGAAAAAGAACATTCGCTCGTTTTTTAGATGATGATAATTTTATTGATCCAGGAACTAAAAATGATGCTGGAAAAAATCCTTTTGGCGAGGCGGATCCGAATTCGCATTATCCTGATGATGTTTTTTTTATTAACAAGAAAAGCTCAGAAAATAAAAACATTATACAGTTTGAGCTTGTATCTTCGTTGGAGCTAGAGGGAACAGAAGTTCCTGCCAGAATTGTACTGCCAAATTATTGCGGCTGGGTATATAGATGTTCAATAGGGTGTGGATACAAGGGACTTCCTATTGAAACTGCATCAACAGAATCTTTAACGTCTGGGTTTTCAAAAGAGTCTGGAAGTACTGGGACTGTAGTGCCAGTACGTTACCCTAATGGAATTGATGATGTTGATTCTTGGAGCAGTTATGGAAAGAATGGTACAGAGGTTGATCTTAGAGGTTATGATTTAGGAGACGTTGTGAAAATTACTCCAAGAAATGCAGATAATCCGTACAAGTCTACTCCGTCAGTTTTTGTGTGTGTTCAGGGGCATGCTTTAGCTAGTGCGCACCATCCGTTTTTTGATAAAAATTTTTGGGCAAAAGATGAATGCAATAAAACTTTGGAGGCGTGCAAAAAAAGATTTTCGCCTGGCAGTTTATCTGACTATAATAAAATTGATAAAACTTATCCGGGTATAAGATTTGGAGGTTTTCCTGGAACAGATAAACATAGACCTGAAGCGGTATAGTTTTTTAAATAAAAGTCTACTTTTAAAAATTAAAGATTATGCTCATTCTTTAAAAGAAGAAGAATCTTGTGGGTTGATAATAGAATCTGATGTTGTTGAGTTTTTACCTTGCAAAAACTTGAGTGAGAAAAAGCATGTTCATTTTCTAATAGATAATAAAATTTTAATAGAAAATAAAGTATTATGCGTTTATCATTCTCATGTAAACAGCGGACCTTTTCCTTCTGAAATGGACAAGTTGTTTTCGGATGAATTATGTATACCTTTTTTAATATATAGCTTAAGTGAAGATAGTTTTTTTGTATATGAGAATGTAGGTGTATAGATATCTAGGTATAAGGAAGTGAAGACGGTATATTTACATGGTAAATTAGGTAAACGCTTTGGCGAAAAGTGGAACCTTGCCGTGCGCACTCCTGCCGAAGCTTTTCATGCCTTGGAGTCTAATAATAGTGGGTTTCTTGAGTATTTAATTGATACAGAAAAAAAAGGGGTAGAATACTATATTTTTACAAAAGATCCTAAAAAGATCAATTCAAAAGAAGACCTTGTCGAACACTCAATCAATAAAGAAAAAATTGATTTAATACAAGATAAAAAAGAAATTCATATATGTCCGCGTGTTCAAGGCTCGGGTCCCCTCATGCCACTATTTTTTGTACTGGATGCAGCAGGAAAAATTACCGGATTGAAATTATTAGGTAAGATAGTTGCTGCGGTTGCAATTTCTTTTGTTGTTGGTGCAATAATGAAGTCTCTCTTTAAGCCGCCAAAAAGAGGTGAGCCCACAACAACAAAATCTTTTTTGCTGAGGGGCTCAGAAAATAGAACAAATCAAGGGGTTGCTGTTCCGTTAGGTTACGGAAGATTAAAAATAGGTTCAACTAATATAGCTCAAAATAAAAAAACTTATAGATCTGTCAAGGAAAATGCTAATACTCTTGAATCTTATTCAGACATCGAATACATGGAATTGTTATCAGAGGGACCAATAGAAGGTTTCGTAAATATAAATGGCGGACCAATATCTGGTGGAGATATAAGAGAGGGCATATTCTTGAATAATGTACAGATAAAAAATACCGACAGTGATGGCTCTGGGGAAGGTTCGTTAAATTTTATACTAAATGAAAATGGAGAGTTGCCCGAAATACAGCTCGGTAAAGAAGAAGAGTCTAGAGTTTTATCTGCCGAAACAACCATGACTCTTGAATATGGAACAAAATTTTATGGAGCTGGGCCATATGTAAATAACCCTGAAAAGAAAGAGAGTCGAGCAGATTTTAATGACGCAATAAAAAATAATGCAAAAATACTAACTCATTTTGTGGCTAATGAGAATGTGTCAAGGGTGACATTAAATTTGGGCGTTGCGTTACAAATTCAAAATGATGATGGTAGTAATGGTCCGACATCAATATCTTTCGCAGTAAATATACTCAAGGATGATGAAGAGCATAATATATTATCTAGCTCATCCGGCTGCAAGATAAAGACTCGGAGTCAAGGGGCAGAAGTTGATATTCCTGCGTATAATTCTGATAGCCCAGGCACCGGCTTGATGAAAAATGGAGAAACTTCTTTTATTGTTAGAGGGATCGCTACTGATGAATATGAATTTGATATTGTTGTTGACTATATTGTGCCAAGGATAAAGTCAAAAGGAGTTACATTTAAATTGGTTAAATTGAGTAATGAATTGGACTCCACCGCTCGAGGTGGCACTCTCGGGGGGATTGCAAAAACTAAGGTTCTAAATTTTATTTCTGTTACAGAGTCAGTAATTGAAGATTTATTATATCCTCATAGTGCAATATGTAAAATAAAATTTGATAGTAAAAATTTTAGTCAAATTCCAGAGAGGTCATATCATGTAAAAATGAAAAAAATTCTTATTCCTAGTAATTATGATCCAGTTACTAGAAAATATGATGGTCCTTGGAATGGATTATTTAAAGGACAGGCTGATGCTCTAGCTTCTGTTCATTCAATAAGTGATGAGGATAAATATTGGAGCGATAATCCTGCTTGGATTTATTACGACTTATTGCATAATGCCAGATATGGGGTTGGTAAATTCGGACTTAATGAAGAAAATATTGATAAATGGCAGTTATATAAAATTGCAAAATACTGCGACCAACTCGTCGAGACAGATTATCCTTTTGAGACTAGCTCTGGCCTACCTAGGAATTTTGAAACATTAAATTCTGGGGAGGAGAGTTTTCAAATAAAAATCGATTCTTCTGGGCATTACTTGGATTCAGCGCTTAATGTTACGAGAACTGAACAGATTCCTGATTTTAAAAAAGAGTTTGGCGACAAGCAATCTTTTGCTGGAAAAAAGATGGCATTTTTTATATCTACAAATACACTGGGCGGAATTCGCGCAAAAAAAGACTCCGCATTCAGAGAGGGGGAGATATTAATTGAGGAAAGGGTTATACTTTCTTCTGATGCAGAAAATCAAACAATTACTGTAAGTGGCCCTAGTTTTAAAAATTTATCCGCTACAAATTCTTCAAATATCACAGTTGGTGCGTGTGCCGTACAGTTGAATCATCCATTGGTAGAGCCAAGATTCACTGCTAATTTATATCTAACAGATAGAAATGAAGCGCTTCAGATTATAAATAATTTCGCGTCTATTTTTAGGGGAATTAGTACTTATAGCGGCGGAAAAATAGTTGCTGTACAGGATTCATATAAGAATCCGGTTCAATTGTTTACTAATTCAAATGTAGGGATTGAAGGATTTAATTATAATGGCGTGAGTAAGAATCAGAAGGTAACAACATCTTTGGTTCGTTATAATAATAAGGACAATAACTTCAAGCCAGACGTAATTGTAGAAGAAGATGCTGAGGCAATACAAAGATTTGGGTATAAAGAAGAAGAAACAATGGGATTTGGTATCACTTCTCAAAGCCAAGCCAGGCGTTTAGCGAAGTGGATACTTTTTACCACTCAGTTAGAAATAGAAACAGTTTCGTTTCAGGCGGGTGCAGAAGCGTCCTATTTATTTCCCGGGGCAATATTCGAAGTTTCTGATGAAGCGAGAGCGGGGAAATTAAAAAGCGGAAGGGTTTTAGATATTCAAGATAAACAATATTATACAAGAACAATAACCGATGGGAGCGGAAACCTGCAAAGTGATGGTGTTATAGAGGTAGATAATCCGTATATATTATTAGATAAAAGTCTAACAAAAGAGCCTTTTGTTTCAAGCGTAGAGCTTGCGGTTTGTGTGGGCATGTCTAATGAAACAGAAGAGAATGTATCTTTGAGGGCGCCCTTTGAGAAATCTGATAAGGATCAAGACGCAGAAATTGAGTCTGTTTTTACCCCTCAAATTATAAGGTTTAATTGTCGAATTGATTATTCTGACTATGAAGGAAAAAAAGGGCCGCAAGGACAAAAATCAAGAGCAGTGGATCTGCAATTAAAGATACCCATCGAGGTGGACTTGGGTCAAAATTTATTTGTATCTTTTAATCATAATTTTGATAATGGCGATAGGGTTGCATTTAACTCAAACGGCATTCTTCCTGGAGGACTGAACCCTTCAAAATATGACGAGCGGGCATATTATATAATTAATGTCACAAAGCATACTTTTCAGGTCTCTGAGACTTCTTCTGGGTCAGCTGTTGAAGTCTATAATAATGGATTTGATATTCTTGGAAACGAAGGAGGGCTGCATTATGTTCTTCCTCAAGACGAGCAAAGAACCAAAGAGGCGTTGGATCAAATCAGTATTGGATCTACATGGTCTGCAAAAGGCATTGTGGCTTTAAGTTCGGGTTCTGGCTTAACTGCGACAGAACAAGATGTTTTTGGGGTTACTTTAGATTATGGTGATGGTAGTGGATGGAAACATTCTTATTGGTTGGGTAATATAGTACCAAAGGGTCCATGGACCTACGTGATCAACTTTGGGTGGATTTATTTTTCCGAAGATTATCTTAATAATCTAACCAACAATATTTGGTTTTATGGTCGTGATGATGCTGATCTGGGCTGGATTTATACAGCAGAGGGCATAAAGGATCAATTTTGGTATTTTTCGAAAATTCATGAAAATTCATCTACTGCTAACGGATGGGTCAGCCCGCTTTATGATAGTTTTAATATTCTTGTCGAATTATTTATTTGGGACACTGATACATCGAAATCTGTTGGCGAGAAATACTCAATTAATAATGCAAAGTATGTTATTGTACAAGTCGCTTCTGGAGTTGGTTATTATGTTGCTCTTCAGGAAGAAGTTACTACGAGGCAAGGTAAGGTGTCGACATCTTCTACTCCACCAAACCAATCAACAGTAAATCCATATCAAAGATTAGAAAGTCATCCCGATTCTAAAAATATAAATATATCTTCTTATTCTGTCGTCTCCGCAAATGACGCAAAACAAAATGTACAATCTGTTAGAATTACTTTAGATTCATCTAGTAATGTAGAAATTCCAGATGGGCAATTTGTATATATTAATGGTGCTTCAGGAACGGGCGCTTCCGCAATAAATAATTCCTATACCTACAGTGGAAATAAATGGACTAGTACTCCGCCAAAATGGAGGTTGATTAAAATATCAAAATCAGTTTTTGAGTTAATTAATTCTTCATCAGCTGCGTCAACAAGTGGGTTCTCTGTTACTGGGGGGAATATACTCTTTATTCAAAAAGCTGTGGATGGAAGCTCTTCTATTCTTGAGGGGCAATTATTTAGAACTATGAGTGTAAAAGAAATGGATGAAAATAAATATGAGGTTACTGGTTTAGAATATGTTCAAGCTAAATTCGATTCAGTTGATAAAAAAAGTATAGTCAGAAGACCTGTGATTCCAATTCCTCCTCAGGCAGATATGGCGATTCCAGAAGCTCCAACCGATTTAATATTAACAGATTTAACTGCATAAGAAAATGTTATCCACAGCAATAGGTATTCAATTTGATGTTAATGATATTAGCGCAAGCTATGAAATTATAGGAACATCGGATAACTATTCGTTTCAGTATAAGCTCGGCAAGGGGTCTGACCTAGTCTACGCAGAAGGTGAAACAGCGCACAAAGTGGTTTCCTTGAGGGGTAATTACGGTAATTTTAAAATAAGAATTTTTGCTGTAAGTGATATAGGTGTTCGATCTGCTTTTGTTGAAGAAGCGATTAGCGTAAGTCCTCCGAGCTTTGATGATACGTTTACATTTGGGGATATTAGAATATCTAATTTGCCCGAAGATGCAAAAATAGGCAGTACAATAGAAGCTAATCCAGAATCCGGGTCGAATATATTAGCTGTAGATTCAGAATACGTTAATAGGGTGGTTGAAGTTGATTGGAGATTGATTCCGCCTGTCGGACACGCAAAAGAAGGTGAAGTATTGGGTAATGAATTATTAAGTGATACTTTTTTATCTCACTTTTCTTTACAATTAAGAAATACAGAAAATGGAAATATAATATCTTCTAGTCAATTAGATTCACCCCTGAATGAAGGTTTGCAGTCAATATTAAATACTGCAAATGTTTCTGCAATGATGGATCATTATACTGGCTTTTCATTTACATTGCCAGAGTTGACCTTTAGTGAATTAAATTTAGACAGAACACTTGCGCTGGAAGTTATTTCTCATGACGCATTCGGAAGAACTGCTACGGGCGTAATAACCGGAACAAATTATATTCCAGAAGCAGACGAAGTAAGCTACTCTCTTGTTGGATCGAAATTTGGACTAGCATGGGGACATAGTGATACTGATTTTCAAGATGTAATAATTAATTCTGTAAATATTTCAGAAGATCATGATATATATGATCCGAGTAATATATTTAATAGTATAGAATATTATAAGAAAACAAATGAGGCGCCTGATTGGACTAAGCATAGGCCTTATTTTACTGAAGGAGATTATGTTAATTATCAAGATAATATATATGTATGTACTCAGTCTTATGACGCTATTTCTTATGTCGGTACAACTCCCGCTGATGGAGCGCCTTTATGGAGTGAATTGGGGCCGGCAGTAGAATATGCGACACAAGAAAGAGTTGTTAGTTTAAATAATACTTCATTTGATCAAATTTGGGGTCGAAAATATTATTACTCTTTTATTCCGCGAGATGGATATGGAACTGGGTATACATATAATTTAACGGAAACTGGGCTTGTCAAGGCTGGAGATCCGGGATCGGATTTGTTTCCCTTTTTAGCTAATGTAAAGATCGATAATTTGTCTTTTATAGAAAGAGAAGATGATTTAATTTTTAGATGGAATGTAACTGATCAAAATGGTAATCTAGTTGATTTAAATCAATACAAATTTCTTGTATCTCCTAACGACAGGCCTAGCATACTTGGAATTAGCGGATCTCTTTTTGATAGTGATACGAAAGAATTTTTAAGTGGAATAACAGAAGGCTTTAATAGTAGAAGCTCTCTAAACAACGAAGGAATTCAGGAGTTATCTGAAGATCTTCCTGCTACGAAAATTTTTGATACATTTGAGTATACAAGAGAAATTAATAATGAATTGTATAAAACGGGTGGCTATCCCAATTATGAGGTATATAGAAATTATGGAAATTATTTATCTGGGCAGAATGTTGTAACGGGTCTCTCTTTATATACCGCAAAAACAGGAAGTTCTCCGGCTGATTATATTAGGCCTTCATATGATTTGTGGGATGTTTCAAATAATTATGTTTATAGGGATGGACTGCCTTATGCTGATGTTTTTGAATATAATAACTCTTTGTATATTCCGACTGGATCGGATGGGCAGTTGGTTGGTCCAGATGCAAGTAATATTAGTGGCGTTTTTAATGAGGGTTTGAATTACACACTTGGATCGCTTGTTATTGCGCCATCAATAAATTCAACGATATACAAAACTGGAACCCAGTATAACATTGGAGATACTGTTTTATATAGTGGATATATATATAAATCAATAGAAGATCAAACTACTCAGGATTCTATATTGCCAAGCACTGGATCGTTGCATTGGTTACCTCAAGGTATATTTACTGATGTAAACTGTGGGATATATAAAGCTCTTCAAAATATAAATCCCAGTGATGAGGTATTGCCTTCTACTGGATATAATCATTGGTTATCTCAAAATCCTTCTAATTATACAGGATATGTTGAAGTGGTTCCTGCGTATGATTTTCAGATAACAAACTATTCCGATCAACAAAGATATTCTGAAGGAAGCCTAGTTATATACGAAAATAATATATGGAGCGGAGTAATTGAAAATGGACTGGGATCCGCGAACGGAGTAAGAACGCCAAATTATGCAGACCAAACATATTGGGCGGCTGATTACGGTGGCACAGATTTTCAAACAAGTCACAATGAAGGGGATCTTGTATATAGTAATGGAGCAGTATACCAATGCTTAGAAAGCAATCCAACTGGCGCTCCCCTGACAAATATTTCAAACATTAATCAACAAATTTATTCGGACTACTATTCTTCTCAATGGCTACCTTTTTGGGAATTAAATACTGGTTATGATAATGTTATTTTTAAACATATTGGTATTCCTCAAAGCGGAAAAAGAAGTGTTGGTCTTGAGCTGGGAATACTTGATAATGAGGGTAATGTATTAAGTACTAGATCGATTGTTGGATTTAATCGAGAGCCAAGTATTTTGGCGAACGGTTTTCAGGTAGATAGTTTAAGTAGAACCACACAAACTACATTTAATTTTAGGTATGCTAATGAAGATAGGGAGACCGTAACTAAACTTCAATTATATAGATCTAGCACGCCAAACTTTAGTATTTTAGATTCTGATGGATTGCCTGGGGCAAACGCTCCGACTTTTGTTTCTGAAGTTTTTGATAATTTTAACTCAATTACTGATTCTCCTCCAATTCCGTTTATTCAAGGACAAGGAAATCAAATCACTGGATATTATTATAAATTATTGCCGTTTGACCATTTTGGTAGCGGCGACTTATTTGATTTAGTAGATAATCAAGGTTCTCCTGAGTTGGTTTTGATTTATCCTCTGAATTATAATAACAAGAATCCGAATGGATATAATGGGCCAGTGTTTTCTACTACGCAAGATGCAATTCCTGGACCGGTATATAATTTCCATGGAGATACTGCTTTTACTAATTACTTCTTGAATTGGGAGGTTCCTCATACCGAATTTTTTGAGCTTAATGCTGGTGAAGTTAGTTCAAATAACTCAAGGACAGGTGGATTTTTAGATAGCATTCCAAATGATGTTAGCCATTATGAGGTGTGGCAATCGGAAGATAATTATTTGTATTTAGGGGCTCAAAATAGAGCGATAAATCAAGATGAAAATTTAGTTGGTTATAGAAGAATTACTGGAGATATAGAAAGTCTAGGACCAATACCCACAGAAGAACAGGATTTCGCTTCTGGTATTACGAATGCGACAAATGTGCTAAATGTATCTGCTATGTCGCCAATAATTCAAGTTACTCATAATGGGACAACCAATGACAAGAGGTATTTCTGGATTAGGGCAGTTGATATGGCTGGAAATAAAGGTCCGTTTACTGGTCAGGCAAATCTTACTAATGAGAATGTGGAGGGGCTTGAGCTTATATTAGGTCAACAAGCACCTACTGATATTTCTGATTTTGAGCAAAGCATTACTCAAACATTTCCTAATACCCTAGCGCTAGTTCCAAATAATCCTTTTGAGAGTAATACTCCTGGTGCTGGCGAAATATCTTGGGATAGACACTTTTTGTATAAAAGTGGAATAGGTTTTGTGATAGGGCCTGGAGATACTAGTGATCAATATGTTTATTTTAAGGGTAATACTTATGCGGTGGAAGCAAGTAGGCTTACTCCAGAACAAAGTGGACATCTTGGTTTAGAAGCTCCAGGGCAAAAAACAACGCTATTTACTTCTGCAATCGATGACTTGTCCCCATCTGTTTCGAACTTTGTCATTGTTGGAAGCGATACAACAGACGGAAGAAACATTCCTGACATCAATGCAGGTTCAGAATACTATGTGCGATTTGAAGATGGATTACTCCAAGGGCAAGAAAGAAAAATAAACACATATACAGATTTAACTAATACAATTCAATTATCTGTGTCTTTACCATTCTCTCCATCTAATGGAGATAAAATAAAAATTGTAAAAGAAACTCCTTTAAGTTTAAATGCAAATAATCCATTAAGAAATATTTTATATAGCGGTAATTATTCCACGGTAGATTATCATCCAGCAGGAGAGGGTAATACAAATGATCCTTCTGCGAACAAAAATACAGACTATGATGGTCGAAGACCATCTGTGCTTAGTGATGGAGATGATATTATTGCAAGAAATGCAAATGGAATCGCGTCACCAATGTGGCACTCTTTCGCAAATGCGACAATTGGTACTGCTCACATAGAAAATGCAGCTATTACTAATGCTAAAATACATAATATAACTGCAGACAAAATTAGATCCGCGGAAATTATTGGTCAAGATATTCAGGTTGGTGGCGATCAAAATAGTGGACAAATTAGAAGCGTAGGATTCGGCGATCCTGTATATGTGGGTGGTGGAACTGGGTATCATGGATATGGATATCCGGGTGCTGGATTTGTAATAAGCGGAAATGGAAGCTTCATGTTTAAAGGTCGAGACTTTCCTGGGAATCCTGGTGGAAAATTATACTACGAAAATGGCCAATTAACAATTGAGGGAAATATTAAGCAGCGTGACGGCGGAGAATTTACCGTAATGTCAATGACTGCAGAGCCAGCATTTTTTACGTATGATGAAAGGGATGATGGGGCATATATTCCATCATTATCTCAAAGCTCTGATATTGTAGTAAGATATAACAATAGCAGCATTAATCATGATGACGTAAGGTTCAGAATGGCCTTTCCTAATGGTGTTCAAATTTTTGGATATGATGAATATGAAACAGATGGTCAGAATAATTTCACTGGATATAATATTAGTGGTTTTATTTATGATCCTAATAATTTTGACTCCAATGCAAAGATTGCTTTTGCTTCGTTGGATGTAGGAGATAGGCATGATAATCCAATAAAGTATGGATTTGATACAATTATTCATCAGGGCGACAACACAGCTGAGCACGAATCTGTTATAATATATTCTTCTGGGGATGGCACTTCTACGGAACACTCAGTTTCTGTAGGTCTTGTTGCTCAGGGGGCTGCTGGTCCGACAGGAAGAAGCCCTGTTTATAGAGGGGTTTGGAATTCTACAAGCACTTATATTGGAGTTCATGACGCCCCAGGTTCTCCGACTCAAAATTTACGCGGAGATGTAGTATACAGGACGGCCGATCAAACATATTATATTGCTCTGGAGACAAATACAAGTCACGACCCTGCTACTTATAATACAAGCAACCCTGATCCAACAGGCCACTTATGGAAAACATTTGGTGCTCAATTTGAAAGTGTTGCTACAAAATTATTGCTTGCAGAAGATGCAATGATCACAAGAAGCTTAACAATGGGAAGAGGCCCTGGGGACGATCCGAATAATCCCGATCCTGGTGATGGTGGGGTTATTAAGAGTGCGGGTAAAACATGGGCCGACTATTCTTCGCCTGGATTTTTATTATCTGCAGCAAATGATCAACATGGTAATAATAATATACAATTTGACATAGGAGATGCTGACTCCCACATGAGATTTAGTGTTGAATCTGGAGTAGATGTAAAATCTCAACTATTTACTATTGGTGATAGTGGAAGATATATAAGGTTTAATGCAAATCCATATCCTGGCGCAACGCAAGGAAGAATTGAATTTAATACAGCTTTCGTTAATTCATATAGTAGAAGAAGCGATAATTTTCAAGCAGGTATCTCATTTACCGGCACGCAAAATCCAGAGCCAGAAGCTATTTTTATTGGAGGTGGATATAATAATGATATCACGCGAGTAACAACTGGACCAAATCAAGTAGATTCTCTCGCTTCTTCAATTGTCGGCGGAGCACATAATGATATAACAGGAAGATTTTCTTTTATCGGAAACGGTTATAATAATTCGGTTGGGGACAATTTTTCTGCTATAGTTGCTGGTTATCAAAATACAATGCCCGATCTAAGCGTAAGTAGTGACGGAGCTAATGTAATAGGAGCGGGTTATCAAAATAAAATAGATGGTGGTTCTGTTCAGGGTGTTTTTTGTGGCGCAAAAAATGTTATAGATAATTCAGATCAATCTCAATCTCAGACAAACTTTCCTATTTCATCTGGATGGACAAATGTTTTAAAGAGAGGGTCGAATCTTGCTGGATATAACTATGGGTGGCTACATGACACATGGATAAATACAGACGCCTCTTTTAATGTGTTACGCTATTGGCCTACTCATTTTTATTGTTCAAGAAATTTGCTTAAGTCGGAAGATGGAATGGCAACTGTGCCAGCTTGGTTTTATGCCAACCATGCGTTTGGTTGGTTTTATCCTGAATGGAGCGGCTCAACTCCAAACATCTATACTCAGCTACTCTCTACAGACGGTTTATGGGTTTACATTGAAATTTTTTCTACAACTCCAGAATGGGTTTTTGTTAATCATCCAAGTTTCGTCAATGGCACCTTCACGGTTGCTTTTTACAAGGCTACTTCTGGGCAAGGCTTGTGGTTTGATCCAGCATTTATAACTAATTCGAGTTCATTGGGTACTTGGGAACATGGTTCTGGCAAGAGGGTTTTTAAAAATGCAGATAATACTGCCGGAAGCAAGGGATGGTATGATATAATAGTGAATCAAGCTGGCGAAATATGGTATGCTCCGAGCTACAATAGTACCCCTACAAACTCTAAAACATGGTATAAAAAATAAATAAATTATGTCCCCAACAAATCCAGGAACTTCCGCGCCGAGCGCAACAGACGCCATTAATTATGATGATGCGAATGTTATTCTTTGTGGCTTTAATAATAAAATCGAAGGGTCTCGCAGATCAACAATAATAAATGGTGCTGGCAATTATATTGTTGGTAGATATAATACTCATATATTAGGGGATTATGTAAGTCCAACCGACCAAAATTCACAAAGTAACGGAACAAGTCTTCCCGATTTGGTTGATAACGCGTTTTATCTTGGCTGTGCTAATGGCCTGTATTCTTACGGTGATGTAGTGGCATACGCCGCATCTGATGCAAATTTAAAAGATAATCAAATAAAAATAAGTGGCTGTTTAGAAAAAGTACAGTCTCTTGATGCTATAGAGTTTGATTGGAACGGAAATCAACAAACATATAGCGGCCACGATATAGGATTAATTGCTCAACAAGTTAGCGGTATTGCTCCGGAAATTGTTACAGAAAGACAAAATGGATATCTGGCAATGAAGTACGAAAAAATGGTACCAATACTTGTTGGCGCAATACAGGAACAGCAAGATCAAATAAAAGTGTTAAATGATAGGGTGGAGTATTTAATGAAAAAACTCGATTCTATGAGTTGATTACCTTCATTAGTACTCGAGCCTGAGACGGGGGAATATCGGAATAACTATTCCAGTCTACAACTTTTTCGTTTTTATATTTTCCTGTTTTCCACCAATCTCTTAATACTACCTTGAATTCTTCAAAGCTAGAACAATTTAGCTTTTCCCTTGCTGAAGACTCGATCATAGATTCTGGGGTAATAGACGGTAAGGCTTGGTTACTATTAGCCTGATTTGCGTTTCCTTGATTCGATTTATCTATTTCGTCATCTCCGACAATATGTACATTTAAGAAATTCCTTACACACCTAACAAATGCTCTATTGCAGGCAATAGTTTCTAGAAATTTTGTTGCAAAACTACTCGTGTTATTTAGAGTGGCGTTTGCCATGTCTTGAAATGTTACAGGTTGATTTCCTGTCTCGTAGTTTGGTAAAAATGTAACTCTACAGATCACCGCAACATGGTCTTCTTGACATTTAACTACTTCGTAGGATACGTCTGAGAAACCTCTTAGTTTTGCTAGTTCTTTAATTCCGCTAAGCTTGATAAGAAGTTGATGATCTTTGAGTCCGTCAATAGTTCTGGGTAAATCTTTTTTTCTTAGATCAAACCAAGACCTGTTGGGGAATAGATGTTCATCCTTTATCATAGACCTCCAGTTTACTGATCCATCTTCACTGAAATCATAATCAACTCCATTAAGCAGGCCATATTCATTTCGGGCAAATTTTAGTGGTCCTTGCGCATAGTTTTTGGGTAGAGTTTTTTTTGTGGCCATAATATGCTTACTGTTGATTTGTGAAGAGATTGTTATTGAATTGTCAGTCGCTGATTCTGTTATCATTGTAAAGTTTTAGTGTTGAGAGTTCTTCCCAGAATTCATCGCAATCAATGACCGTATTGTGTTCGCCTTCGAGTTCGTGAGACCATGCTGCTTTACTGTTGTAAATTTTACCATTTGATACGATTTTTCTAGAATTATTATAGCGAGTATTATCACATAATAATTCAGGATTGTCAAGATCTTTTTTTGTTAATTTTTTATGTTCGAAAACTTCAAAGTCGAAAAACTTAATTCTTATATCGCTTATTGCGTCTTTGTCGTCTGATAATAGTCTCATTTTAAATCCAAGGCGATGTAATGTTTTAATGTAATCAAGATCTGTATCCATTGAGACAAAGAAATTTATTTGATTAACGTTGTGTTTAACCATCTGCAAGAAATTAATTCTCATTGGTTTATCAAGAAATATATTGCATTGTCTTTTGTGCGCCCATTCGGCGATGTTTCTTTCGTCGAAGCATTCTCGACCATCTATATTGACTGGCTGGCCAGGAGCAAAGCTTTCTGGCATTACATGATTTGGTATAACATAAATAGAAGGAATATGGTATTCCAAGCCCGTGTGGATCGTGCTGAGTTTATTTAGGTCGTGATTAATTTTTAATAAGTCAAGGATTCCGCAAGCAATTGATTCTGCAGAAATTTCATTTACCGACTTGGGCGATTCGTTGGCGGAGAAAGAGGGATT
>Ga0255770_10000662_pt1 | contig 32071 bp, 13 predicted proteins | sample 071ome_22_FD_179968 | JGI IMG/M metagenome (GOLD analysis project Ga0255770, IMG submission 179968) | Coastal salt marsh microbial communities from the Groves Creek Marsh, Skidaway Island, Georgia - 071404AT metaG (version 2) | ecosystem: Environmental > Aquatic > Marine > Intertidal zone >...
TCATTTGATCCAGGGTATCTCCTGTCTTTTCAGGGTCCTGGGCAAGCATTCGAAGGTAGGCCTTGCAGGTAGTTCCAAACAATGAGGGTCCAATCCCCTTCCCGGATACATCGGATATCAACATACCTACATGGCGCTTGTTGTCATACTCTACAAAATCAAAGAAATCACCACCGAGATACTTGGCGGCCACGAAAGAGTAAGAGAAATCAAGGGCACCGTAGCTTTCAGGGGCCTCCGATGGCATCAATCCTTCCTGTATGTTTTGTCCCTCTTCATTGTCCTTCTTCACCTTGTCCAGATAAGCCTTGATGATGACCGTACCCGTCTGGGAACTGAAGGAGCGAATGAAATCCTTCTTTTCATTGTCCAAAATCTCTTGATTGACATCAGTCAGCACAAGAAATCCTTCAGACTCCACTTCCTTGCTCTTGTCTTTCAAAGTCTCCGGGGTCACTTCATCCAGAATTTCAGAAACTGCCTGTAATGGCTCTGACTGGGGACGAATCCTGTGAAGAAGCACATTCTCAAACTCTCCCAAAGCACCCAGGCTCGCTTTCTCAAGAAAAACAAATTCTTCGTTTGCGTCGAGATTGACTACAAAATCACGGACCCCTTCCACCAGTTCTTCATAGGAGTCTTCCTCGTACTCACCATGGAGCGCATGAGCCAGCAACTTCTCTCGTGAAGTTTGCTCAAAGAAAGCCAGACAAGCAACGGGACTTTTCACAGATCGGGCAAACTCCAGACAGGAGTAATTGATGAGTTCCTTCAAGCCCTTACCTTCCAGCAATAGCTGATTGAGACTGTTGATCGAATCCATCTCTCCCATCTTGGACTGAATATTTCCCACAAGCTGATTGAAGAAAAAGGCCATTTGCCCGATTTCATCCTGACATTTCACACGTACCGGCTCCTTGATAGAACCATCACTGAAGGCAGTCACGCTCTGGGTCAAATCATCCACCGGCTTAACTACGTTGCGGGCCAGAGTCCGACCCAACCCAAGACCCAGAAGCAAGGCCAGGAGACTCAGGGAAAACAATAAGGCCTTGAGGTACTTTAACTCCTTGTAAGCAATCGAAGAGTCCATAGAGAGGAGGAAACAGTACTCTGGCAATACCTGAGAACTGATGATGGAACCAAGCTGGGTTTTCCCATCGCTGTCCCTGTATTCAAACTGAAAAGGACGACTCGGATCTTCCTGCCACTTTTTAAAGTCTGCCTTGTAGCGCTCTGGCATCAATCCCTTGATCGCTACTTCCATATACTGATCCTGCCTGAATCCTGTCCCAAGAACCTTGTCCTGAAATGCCAGCAATTTGACTTTCGTAGCACCGTTCCACAGCTCGGTTCTTGAGATCAAATAGTCTCGGTTAAGACCCAAAAAATGCAGAACAAAGTGAATAGGGCTGACTCCATCAACGACTTCTTCCAGTACCTCCGGTTCAATATAAGGATTCAATTTGGCAAGATCTCGATAAAGCTTGTAGAGATCGGGATGAATCTTTTTGAAACTCAATCGGGGAAATTGCGAACGAATGTCTTCAGGTGTTTGCTCCAGATACAGTCTGGCGAATTCTTTTTCCCACCCCACGGCCGACGCCTTCTCCTCCATTTGCTTTTTGAGATGATAAGGCAGATTCACATTGAACTTCCTGAGAAAAAAACGCTGGAACTCCGCTGATTTCAGGATAAGCATCGGCATCGCGAATGGCTTGGAGCTGTGCCCGATAAAGAACCTGAAAGGATCAAAAGTACTGGGAGTCACATCCCAACTTAAATACAGACCGCCGCCAGCCGCTTCCAGTTCGATAAAGTTACCACGGGTATCAGCCAGACTGGGTCCTGAGATTAAAGCCTGAACATAGGCATCTTTACTGTTATTCAGGGCAAATGGACCTGTGACAACATACTTGCCCAGATGCTCTATCATATTCTTGAAGACATTCCAGTCTGTTTTCTCCAGTTCACCAATACCCATCCACTTGGAGAGTACAAAGTAAACGCCCAATTCTCTACCTCCTGGTTTGATTGCCAGGTGAATGATATTGTCTTTGTAATGTTTAAGTGAGTAGTAATCGAAGTGATAGCAATCCAGACTCGTTGCCAGGAACTCCCAGTCTGATCCACGTAGACCTCTATCCTGTAACTTGGTCAAGTAGTAAAGGACCATCAACGGGGTATGTTGGGCATGCATTTCCATAGCACCTTTTGAGTCCAGAATGGATTGCAATTCCTCAAAGCCTGGCAACTCTCCTTCTCCCGACTGTACTCGCAAGACTGAGTTATCTGCCAGGTAGTGTGAATAGCTTTCTTTGTAGTCAATAAGAAGAGTCTTGCGAGCTGACTGTACTTTGATGAGTCTGGCTCGACAATTCTCCAGAAAGGGCAAGAGGCTCAGATTCTCTTTCAAGTTGGTGCTCGTACGTAGTTTACTCAAAGCAGTTTCAATCAGCTCTTCTACATCCACAAGAGAATGAAAAACAATATCTGAATCGCTTTGAGTGACCCTTTGAATTCCTTCAATCCTACGCCTCAAATCAGACTTTAGCCCCATAACCATCGAACGAAGCTGAACCATTTTCTCCAGCAAGTCATAGCGCTCGACAAGCATATTTTTGACAGCAACCCTTAGACCGGGAAGCTTCCCTTCCTGTATGTCTTCCCCCGAAAAGTAATCCTTCAAAAGATTATGAGGACGAAAAACTGTCTTTAGATCCCTGGCTTGAAGGAAACTAACAGGAAAGAGCCCGTTAGCAGGCTGATCTTTGTAGTCGGGCCAGGAACGAACGGGTATCCACTGAGCTCTAAGCGCCTGGAAGTGCCGAAACTCATCCATAAACTTCAGAAAATCAATTGCTGTTTGCTTCTCTTTACCCGTGTAACGTCGAGGCTCTTCTCCTCCCAGGCCGGAAGTCGCTATAAAATCAATAAAATCCTCTCGCCCTTCCTTACGAAAATCAAATTTAAGAACCTGCGAAATGAAGGGTGTATAACGAAACCTTCCCGCAAACAAGGTCATTTCTCCGTCTGAAAATTCAATACCGGCCTTTGGAACAATCTCTTCATAGAGGAGCTCATTCCCCAATTTGACCAGCTCAGTCTTTTGCTCTTCATCTTCATTGGCATGTGGATAGCGCTTGAAGGCCTCAAAGAGTGCACCATCAGCCAATTTCATCGTATTGACGAGAACTTCCTTACTAACAGGTTCATAACGATTGCGAAAAAACTCCTCGACCTTCAGAACCTGAGAAAGCTGATTTTCCTTTACCTGACTTTTGAGCAAACGCTCCCTGTCCTGAAAGGAGAGATAGGTGAATATGAACAGAGCAAACAGAACCGGAAAGAGAGCCAGACCGAACCAAAGCAGAAATCGGCGCGAAAGCCTTGCCTTGAACCAACGAAAGACTCCGCCCATTATGCAACCTCTTCCACAGGAGCTTTGGATTTGATAACTTTCAAAATTATGTAGGTTATGTCATCACTGGGGAATATCCCCTTCCTGAATTCCTCAAGCTCTGCATCAAGCGTTTCAATCCATTCCTCTGCACTCAAACTTCGATTTTCCACGCAAAACTCTTCGAACTTTTCCATCCCGTAAAGCTCCTGCTTGGCATTTTCCAACTCAGTAACACCGTCAGTGTAGAGAATGACCGAATCACCAACTTCAAGTTGCATCTCCTTGGCTTCATAAACCATGGGGGAAAACAAACCTGCAGGTACACCCTTGGCGTTCAAATGAATCAGTTCACCATCTTCCTTGATGAGAAACATTTTGTTGTGACCAGCGCTTCCGTAATAGAGATTCAGAGTTTCAAGGTCGATTACGCAGTGAAACATGGTTAAAAACAGACTTGAGGTCTTCTTGTAACAAAGTTGATTATTCAATTCCTCAAGCACCTGGCCTGTTTGGGTGGGGTACTGTTGCGTCAAGATCTTCATACATGCTCTGGAAGTGGCACCGAAAAGTGAGGGTCCAATCCCTTTACCGGAAACATCAGCTATACTTGCTCCCACATAACGCCCATCTGGCGACTTCATAAAATCAAAATAGTCACCAGCCAAACCTCGAGCCCCCCGAAAGAAACTTCCAATATCCAGACAGCCATCACTTTCAGGAGGTTTGGAAGGCATCAGGCTCTCCTGAATCTCTTGCCCTTTTTTTGTATCTCCCTCGATTTCATCAAGGAGAGTCTTGAGAACTACAGTTTTTGCCTGATCACACAAACTAACAACTGCATGTTTCTCAAGGCTTTGTTGACGAGTTTCCAACTCAAGCAGACTCTGAAACAATGCCTCCGATACATTGGCCAGAAGGAGCATTCCGTAGACCTGAATCTCGCTCTGTTCTTCCCCGGATTCCTCAGGACAAGTGTAAAAGGAGACTGCATTCTCAAATGGCAAACCGAGTGATTCCATTTCTTCCGGTTTCACCAGTCTGAGTCTTGAAGTTTGGGGATAAAATTCATTGACCAGATTCTTGATCAGGGCATCCTTTTGCTCTTCGCTCATGTTCTCGGAGCCCCATTGGGGGTAATCCTGAATCGAGCTGGATAGCCCATTCTCGAAGAATCCTATCAGTCCAAAACCTGCCCCATACTTGATACAAAGTAAATGGAGAATATATTTGAGCATAACCCGTCTGGGTAAATCGTGATTCATGAGCAGATTCACGATACCTACCGAGCGCATTTCAAAAAGCTTTTCCTGAATTTTGTGAGCCATCGAGTTGAACTCACGTCCAAGGCGGCCAATCTCATCCTCGCGATCGATTTTGAAGGTTTCATCATAGCGACCCTGAGCAAAACGATCCATCCCGGCACTCAAGCTCAAAATGGGCTCAACAATTGATCTGGAAAGGAATCTACCAGCCATCAAAACAAGGAAGATAACAAACAATACAACGGATACAATCCCGAGGATATTGTTTCGAACACTTGCCAAAAACTCTCGTTGCGACTCTCGAATAAAAAAGGCCTTTCCTTCGAGGGTAGAACTGGGATAGATCGTTCCCAGCATGGGTTCGACAGTTCCATCCTCAAGCTTTCTCTCATAACTGAAAAACAGAGGCTTACCCAACTTTCCCATCAGATGAAGTCCTGTCTCAAGATTCTTCTTCAAGATGGTGTCTTCGCCAAAATTCAAGTTGGAGCGAAAGTAATTGTTCAGAGTCTCTCCATGCTTGCGAAACTTACCGGTCATTTCATCCAGGATTCCGATAAGCTCGGACATTTCCCAGCTATTGAGTTTATTGAATTCTGCCGTTTGCTCATCGGGCTTAACCCTTGAGAATTGCCCACTTTCATCCATACGCATGTCAAGTGGCTCACCACCCTTGCGATCCAGCTGTTTCAGATCCAGCAAACTCCAACCCATTTTCTGGACGAATACCTGGTCGCGCAAGGAGTCAATCTCGCCACTAATCTGCTTGAAGTAAGGCGTACGCACAGACCCCAGTAGAAGCTCCATGAAGAATTGCTCAGCCCTGGGTCTGTCATAAAGAGAAGAAAAGACAGCCACCGGCGGTTTCCCCTTTCCTTTGCGGTACTTTTCAAAATCAAAATTTGTGGGGTAGACATCCCAGAAAAGCTCCATCTCCAAACCAGGAAATTTCAGCACTGTAAAGCGACCGCGCATGTCCATAAAGTCAGCGCCGGTTACATTTTCAAACTTCTTGATATCGTTGTCTGTGGACAAACCTTCCTGGCCAAGGGTATTCAACTTCAAGATATCCTTGAACAATTGACCCAATTGATCCCATAGCTGAGAAAGTATCTGTTGATTGGCGGCTAAAAAAACAGGGTGGATCGGCCAGATTTTCTCAAAACGCTCGATACCTGCCAATTTAGCAATCTCTTCAGGCGACAACCCTCTTCCGGACCACTTCTCTGGCTGCAGGTCCTGATAAGACCATTTCTTAACCTTGAATCTTTCCTTACTGTAATCCTTTCTCTCCTTGTACTTCGGATCGAAAAGCATTTGCTCCCAAACATGAACCTGCGACTTCACAGGAGACTTCCATTCATCAAAAGTGGTTGTATCATTGGAATAAGCTTCCCAAATCGTTTCTCTGTAAGCGTTTCGATGTTTGAGGTAAGCTCTAAGGATTCGCCCCTTCTCTTCAGAGCTGGCATCATCGAGGAAATCCTTGTCCCTGTTAGCCCAGACCCTACTGTCTCTTGAGCCGGGAAACTTGCGAAAAACCTTGTGTTCGTAGAACTTCCTGATCAGATTCTTGTTGGTTTGTTCGTAAGATCTGAATATCTCATCTACTCGGGCCCCAATCTGCTCATGACTGGAGGCTACTTCGCGCTGATTCAGTGAGATTTTCTGCTGCAGAGAGTCATAAGATACCCGTAAGACTGAGAGCACCGGAATGGAGATAGCAAGCAAGAAGAAGAACTGAAATGTTCTGGATAACTTTCGCTTGAGCTTGAAACTTTGCTTTGCCACAGGGAAAACCTTAAGGCAAGCATTCTACACAGGCAGGAGCAAGGCTTACAAGTCAGGAATTTTGAGTCAATCCAACAGCTTCGATTTGAGCCAGTTCTTCTTTCATCTGCCGCAGTTGTTTCTTGCTCAGATAATCGACGAAAAGCTTGCCTTCCAGATGATCGAATTCGTGCAGAAAACAGCGCGCCCAGAGCCCCTCTGACTCGCGAACAACTTCCTCACCATCTTCATTGATGTACTGCACCTGAATCCATTCGGGTCTGACCACATCAGCAAACAACTGTGGGAAAGAAAGACAGCCTTCATTGAAGGACTCCATCCCGTCTGTTTTGAGGATTTTGGGATTGATGATCTTGTCGAACTTGCCTTCTTCGGTATTCATGACGAAAACCCGAAGGGAACTTCCCACCTGGGGGGCAGCTAGTCCGATTCCGGGCGCCAGAATCATGGTTTCAATCATGTCATCCATGAAATCGAGCAATTCCCCGTTCACATCCTGAATCTCGTCAGTGCCGCTTCGCAGCACTTTTGACCCATACTTGTAAATTTCCATGCTTAAATATTATCACAAGAAGACCCTGTGTAGAGGGAATTCGCCAGAATAGTTCAATGCCTGCTTAACAGTACGAAAAAACTATCAATAAACGCATAGCAGGAATCTGAAAACAATACAGAGTAGACATCATCAAGGCGGACAAGGCAGACCAATTTCCTCAACATTATCTGGCACAATTTCTTTGCTCCAGTCCTCCTGGCTTCAAAAGGCATCCTTTCTAGCCCTCAATTCAGCAAAAGCAGATTCGGGATTTGCGCGACCGGAACTTGAGAGATCGCAAATTTCTGCCCGGTAATTCTCATCCCAGATAACTCTTAAAAAAGGATTGTAAACACGTTCCTTTTCCATTTTGGATGGCAGTGTGCAGCTTCTATCATCAAGACGTTGCATTAGCTCTACCTCATAACTTTCCCAATTCGTATCGGATTCCAGACTGCGGGCAAACCCAAGATTGCTCAGGGAGTATTCATGAGCGCAGTACACCTTTACTTCGCTGTCCAGTGACAAAAATTTCTGCAAGGACTCAACCATCATGGCAGGGTTCCCTTCAAACATGCGCCCACATCCGCTTAAAAACAAGCTGTCCCCACAAAACAGATGCTCTTTGGCAACAAGATAGGCAATGTGACCCAGAGTATGTCCGGGCACATTAAGGACTTCAACACTCAAGTCTTTCCACAAAAACTCGTCACCGTCACCCAGACTTTTGGTTTGATGTGGAATTCGGGAGTTTTCACTGTCATAGTGCGAACCAAGAACTTCTTCCACTTCCAGACCCTTGTTCGCACCCACGTGATCATAGTGGTGATGAGTATTCCAGATCTGCCTGATTTTCAATTCATTTTGCTCACAATAGCTCTTGAGACTCGAGGCTTCCAGGGCATCCACCAAAACGGCATCGCCGCTTGATTCGTGAACGATCAGCCAGGCATAGTTGTCTCTCCCCTGGGGAATCGAATGAATGGAATAACTGGGGTTGATTGAAAAGACATTGATTTGGCGTCCGGACATAAATCCTCCTTACTCACATTCTAGTGGTCTTGAAGTCTGAGTGCAAAGGCGGGACTGCTTGCTGGAAACTGATTTTTGCTTGGTTTACCAGAGCACGGAGGGCAGGCTGTTTCACACAAATTGATTTTTGACTTGTCTTCAGGAGCGCAAAGCATTACTTTTGTGCGCTGAATCAGGTAGACTTGTCTGGCTTGAAGGTTCTCAAACAGAGAATCCCAGAATTCAGACAGGAATCATAAGACGTTTATCTATGCTTTACCTCGCAATTCTCGCCTTCTTTTTTGTCGGCTATTTGTTTGCCAGAGAGAAATTTGTAACTCTGGAGTTTTATGTTCAAGCTCCCGAGTATGCCCCTGACCAGATTTACATGGTGGGAAGTCATGAATTGATTGGCAGCTGGAAAGAACACAAATTTGCTCTCACCAGAAGAGGTAAGTACCACCAGGCGGTTCTAAGAATTGAACGGGGAAGCCAGCTGATTTTCAAGTTTACACTTGGCAATTGGGACAGCGTCGAACAGGGTAAACGGTTTCATGAAGTCTCCAATCGACACATTAATGTGGAAGGTGATGAAGAATTTCATCTGGTGATTCACAATTTCGCCGGCTATGAAAGTGATTCGCAAGAACACACCCGAGTGGGAGATTTTGAGTTCCTGAGGGCTTTTGAATCCAAAATTCTTGGCAACAAACGTCAAATTGCTATTTATCTTCCACCGGCTTACAAAGCCAAACCAAAAAAGAAATTTCCCGTCCTCTACATGCATGATGGCAACAACCTGTTTGATCAGGCCACTGCTTTCATGGGAGTGGAATGGGAAGTGGATGAAACCGCCCAAGCCCTGATTGAAAATGGTTTTATGGATGACGCGATTATCGTTGGAGTTGCCAATACCATGGCTCGAATGGACGAGTACACGCCGTGCGAATCAACTCAATACGGGGGAGGTCGAGGAGATGATTACCTGCGATTTCTCTCTGATGAGTTGATGCCTGTCATCAATCGAAAATTCCGCACTAAAACAGGTCCAAAAAATACGGGAATCATGGGCTCGAGTCTGGGTGGTTTGATCAGCTTGTATGCTGCTTTTAGAAAACCTGAAGTCTTTGGATTGATTGGCTCTATCTCCCCCTCCCTTTGGTGGGCTGATCGCTACATGGCCAATGAGTTTGTACCGAGCCAGAAGAAGCCTGAAGTTAAAATCTGGATGGACATGGGGACACGTGAAGGTATGAGTCGCGATGGCGTGAGTCAGGCTCTTAAAGACACAAGAGAAATGAGTAAGATTCTCGAGAAGATGGGATTTAATCAGGGAGAAGACCTGTTTTACTTTGAACACAAGGGAGCAGCCCACGATGAGGCTTCCTGGTCCAGCCGGATTCACATGCCTTTGTTGTACTTTTTTGGGAAGCCAAACGTAGCCATCGAGCTGCAGCCACCATTTGGCTCCAGGTAGATATCAGCGATTCAGTACTGAGCTCACATTCCAGGCACGATTACCTGTGATTGCTGGCCCCACAGTCGAGTCCGCGACCAAATCAGCCAATGAGACAATCTCGTCGCCCAGACGAGCTTTATCACTGACCCAGCGCACTCCCTGACTGTAATCAGCATAGTTGGAGTGGTGTACAGTACTGACGGGCTGAATTGGATCTCCAGCGGAGCGGTGCCAGCCATAAATAGCGATCTTACCTGGGCGGGAGAGCAATCGATCACTCAAAACAACATCTTTCTTGTGACCGGCTATAAAACCCTGTCTGGAACCCAATTGTGAATCAATGGTCGCATCATGCTCAGCAATGTATCGAGTAGTTTCCATCTGATTATTGGGAGTCTTGAGAGAAGGCGTTAACTTGATATCAGCCTGCACATAGGCCGCATCTACAATTGCTTTTGTAGGAAGAACCATGTTTGTGCGCTGAAAAAGGCTGGAAATCGCGCTCATCCCCAAAGGAAAGCGCACTGAATCCTGATTGGACCCAACAGACAGATAGTCCGAGGAAACACAAAGGGTCAACTGTCCACGAGGCGTACTGATCGTCACTTCCTCCAGGGCTCGAAACGAGTCCGGGATGTTCCCGGCCAGAACCTGTTCAATTACTTTTTGATCTCTTGAGGTGCCGTTCTCATTTTGAAGTCTGGCAACTATTTGAGACCCGCTTTCTGCAGAACGTGGACGTGCGGGGAGATTCATTTTAATTCCATCGGTTGAGCAAAATGAACTTCCCGGAGTCTCGTGACTGAAGTGAGGCGCTTCTTCCTCATGGTCAAAATCTGTTAATCCTCCAAAACCAAGGGTGTCTGCAGAACCAGATGGACCCTCTTCTTCCTCATCAGCAGGTGAAAGATCTGGACTGGATTCAGCTGCAGTCGGATTTCTCACTACGGGTGTTTCATCTCTTACCACCGGGGCAGGCTCTTCCCTTCTGCCAGAGTCCGGGTCTGGATCTGACATTGTACGAACATCGGCCAGTGGGTCAGAAGGAGGTTCTTCCGGAATAAAGGCAGACGAAGGAGGAGCCGTTTCAACCGAGTTCACTACCTCTGCAGGAGAAGAGTTCTCCTCCCCTTTCTTGTCCTTGTTACAGGCGGTTAGAGCCAATAAAACCAGGGCACAAAATGTAACTTTGAGAATCGTATTGGGCATCTATACTCCACAATCAATAAACTACCTTGTACAGATCAACTACGAAAATGACCCCATAATGTTCCCTTGAAAAATAAATTTGATCCGAGTTTTCCGTGGAAATCAACCAAGACTAAATCCAGCTTGTCTTTCCGCCGAAATAATGACAAAATACATCCAAATTTGCATTGTTTTGTTTGAATTAGTCTGGATACCCTTATGAATAAAGCTAAACTTCTTCTAGTTACAACACTAAGCTGTCTCATTTACACGCATTCTGCCCAGGAATCTCCATCCTCGCAAAGCGGTAACTTCCAAAGCCAGGTTATAGTTGGAGGCAGTCTTCAAAAAGCCCAGTACAATGTAGTTCGGTCTCAGCGAAGCTGGTTCGATCGAGAAAACTACTCTCAAAAGTCGGGTGTGGTTCAAAATGTAGTGAGTCCCAATACCATCCATGTGCAAACTGCAAACCGTCTGGAGGAGTTTCAACTGATAGGCCTGATGGACATCTCCCATGAATTTAACGCGAACCTTCGTCAGCAGATTGTTGATTCTATGGAGCAGAGATTAATTGGCAGAAAAGTCATGCTTCATCAACCAAGGGATTACCAGAGAAAAAATCTTCATCACAATCACGTTTATCTGATGCAGGGAAGCAATTTCATCAACTCTCAACTTCTTAAGGAAGGCTTGGGAATCCTGACCACAAATCACAAAATTGACCCCTTTCTTAAAAGCCATTTCCAAAAAATGATGGAATCTGCTTCCAGAGAAGGACTGGGTCTATGGTATGCCAACCAGAACGAGACTCAAGCGGAATCCAAAGTCTCCAGGAGAAAGTAACTCAGGGAGTACTTTCAGTTCTTGAGTAACAAGAGCAGAGTGCATTTCAGCTCTTGGCAAATCAAGCCACGAATAACTTTCGGCTTCTGCCAAATCAGGTCACGGATGATTTTCAGTTCACCCCGAAGCAATACAAGATTACTTTGCGCTTCCGGCAAACTAGATCAGGGAATGCTGATTGTTCCTGAGAAGTTGCGGGGCATGTTGTTGAAGAACTGAAGTCTCATGGAACTTCCATTCAAAAACCGGGCTTGCCCCTGAATCTGGGTGATTCTTCCCCAACTCCCGGTAAAACTGGCCTGCTCTTCCAGTGGAGTCAGGAGAATTCGAAAAGACTGGGCACTGGAGTTACCCTCACAGTCTCCATTTGCCGATGGCCCCTGAATCTTCAATGAACAAATCTGTCCATCCAGTGACTGAACCGAACTGTAGGCTGAATATTGAGCACTCAGGCGATACAAAGTCCCATCCTCCCCCTTGATATCCCCTTGAAGAGTATGAAGGTGAAAAAGACGAAAGGCCGAGGAAGGTACGGAGGCATAGCTAAGATTGTTGGGCTCAGTGTGCGGTGAGCACCCCCAAAACCATACCAAGGCCAGCACAGAACACATACAAACTACCAATCTAATCATGTCTCTGTTGTCGGAAATTTGTGCAAATCAGGACTCAATTTGAAAAGAATCTGTGCGCTGATTTTAGGCGGGGCAATCAAATTTTGGTCTGGAACTGCATAACTGTATGAGTTGTTCTGCAAGGCTCACCGTGACAAAAGAGAATCCTGCCTGGGTACGGGGTGCATCAATCAGATTCAATACGAGAATGTTGAATTACTAAACTGCGTGGGAGAGTCACAGTATCGATTAAATGACCTCTGGATTCTCAATTGAGGGTGGATCGTCTCAACCAAACTAGAAATTGATTAAATCCTGAAGATCTTTTTGATTCCCCAGCGACTTCAAGCCCCGCAGGCCACCAAGCCCTTTGAGTGACTCGAGACCCTGAATGCCCGATCCTCCGCTTTGAGTGTTAAGCATTTGAAACAGACCTTGAATTTGATTGAGTTGTTGCTGGTACTGCTGTTGTTGCCCCTGCTTGGCAGGCTGTAACTGACGCAGGGTCTGCATCAAACTCTGTTGAAACTGGGGAGATTTCATTTGCTGCATCAATTGCTGCACCTGGGGATTGGATTGAAGCTGTGTAAAGTCCTGAGCACTGATGGATTTGTTTTGAAACTGCATTAGACTTTGAGCACCACCACCCTGAAGCATGGAACGAATCATTCCCAATTTTTGCATCGGGTCACCTTCACCGAGACTATTGAGTGCTGCCTGAGCATCCTGCTGCTCGTTTCCTCCCTTGAATACAAAAGTTGGGGTTTTGGACTCTTTCTTTTTGCTTCGAGTCACTTTCTCTAACTCCGAGTCACTGAATCTGTAAGTGGGGGTTGTTTTCGCAGCGCCGGAATCATCTTTCCACTGCTTTACATCACTGAGTGACTCCCCGCAATTATAGCAATAGCGAAACTTGGCATGATTCTTAGCACCGCAATCCGGACAATGAAGAGCCAGACTGATACCTACACTTATCAAAAACACTGCAATCAATAGAATTCTTTTCATACCTATATTGTACGATTCTGGGTGCTGACTGGCAATGTGAAGATATTCAAAACAATCTCGCGGAGCTTCATTCCTTCTTGCCGAAGTCGGGAAGAATCTCTCGAATGGAGCGCAAAGAAGAGCTCTGAAATGAGCAACTCTCAAAATAGGCCCGATCCAGATCCAGTGAGCCCGAAAAATCCACCTCGTAGAAGATACAATCGCGAAACAATGTCCGGGAGAATCTTGAATCCAGGAAGGAGCAGTGACTGAACTCACAATTGTGAAACTGCAAAAAGGACAGATCCCTGCCAGCAAACAGGCACCGTGAAAACTTGCAGGAATGGAATCTGGGAAAAAGATTCTGCTCGTAACTTTCACTGCAGTAAAAGTCCGTCTGGGAAAAATCCAGATTTCTCAAAATCGTCTTTTGAAAGCGAGTCTTGGACAAAAGTGAATCTTGAAGCTGACAACTCTCCAAACTACAATCATTGAAGCGTGCCCCGGAGAGATTGCACTTCTGTATGGTCGCAAAATTCAACTCACTACGAGTCCACTCTGAGTATTGAAGTTCACATTCTGTAAAACTGGTATAAGCCAATACAGTTTCCTGAATCCGTGAATCCCGAAAATCAACAGTATGAAAATGAGCTCGAAGTAACTGTGAGGACTCCAACTGTAGCCTTTTGAAGGAGCTAGCTTCCAGATTCAAGTCTGTCAAAGAAGTTCCCAGTAGATTGAATCCGTCACCAGACTCCTCGGATTCCAGCTCTGTAACTCCAAGTTCATCCTTGACCAGATCCAAATGCCAGTAGCAGAACTTTCCTGATGACGAAGTGCTTGAATCATCCATCACAGAGCGGGGACATGCGCCTGTATCCGGATGATAAAATTGACATGGTTTAAAGGAGTCCATCGCTAAATTTTATCACTCCTGCACACACCGAACCAGATTTCGAAAATCATTTCCAGCGAGAAGTGCTCATGCTAAATTTGTATTTATGAATCATCCGTCAGAGAAGAAAAAAGTTCTGATCATAGGACCAAATCTTACCCTGCAACAGGTCCATCATATGCCATCTATTGGATATGATTCGGTGAACAGAGCCACCTCAACCAAAAGTTTTGCCAGCGGAAAGGGCAGCAATGTGGCCCGGGCTGTGCGCCAACTTGGCCAGGAAAGCACTCTACTCAGTTTTGTTGGCTCGGGGGTTGGAGAAATTCTTGTCGGGAAATTAATAGAGGAAGGAATCAAGTTTCATTCAGTCCCAATGAAATCCATGGTTAGAATCAGTTCTACTATTTTTGATGAGCAATTGAGCGCCATCACAGAAGTGATCGCCCAGTCTCCATCCATTAGCGCAGAAGAAGAAGAGACTTATTTTCAAAATGCGATGAGCTTGATTCAATCCGATGACTTCGACAATCTTGTGATCACAGGCAAGAGCCCAATGTTAGTGGGTCGGGCCCCGGTTACTGAGCGCATATTACGAGATCTCAAAGTCACAAAGAAACCCGTCTTGATTGACCTCACAGAAGATTTTCTTTCAACCCTCGATTTTCAACCGAACTGGTTATTAAAAGTCAACGTGGATGAGTTCGACCGGTTATATAAAAGCTGGTTGGAGTCCGGAATGGATCTACCTTCCCCGGATGACATTCCTGGCTCAGAGCTTGATGAGATGGTGCAGGCCGCCCCGATTGCTCGACTTTGCGTTACCGATAGCGACTGTACGGCATACATCAAATGGGACGGGAATATTCACAATGTCACACCTGAATTTCTTGAAAACCACGAGATTGTAAATACCATTGGAGCTGGAGATGTTGCCTGTGCAGCCCTGAGTATATTCCTTACACTGGAGGAGTCTCCTGGTGTTGCTCTTGAAAAGGCTTTGCGTTACGCTAGTGCATCTTGCAAAACAATATTACCGGGAGATTTCCTGAATCATGAAAGTCCTATGCTATAACATCCTCAGAGGTGGTCAGTTTGAAGCTGGCAATCGTCTTGGAGAGATCATTTCCTTCATTCAAGATCAAAAACCAACTATTGCAGCTCTCTTTGAGTGTGATCAGTTTGAAGCCAATGATTTCAAAATTGCGAAACTCTTCAAAAAAGAGCTTAACATGAAGCTCTTTTTGCAACAGGCAAGATCAAAGAGCCATATAGCGTTGCTGTACCACGAGGATCTTGTTCTTGAGCGAGCATTCACCTTTGATCGCTTTTTGTATCATGGTCTTCTCGCCGCAGATTTCGACTATCACGGAGAAAAGTTCAGGATTGTGGCTGCTCACCTGAATCCATACTCAGCCGAGCTTCGATTGATTGAAGCACAAATTCTGACTCAATTGGCCCTCAGAGCAGAAAACAGTCTGATTGTTGGTGACTTCAACTGCCCTCCTCCTCATGAGCCGCTGGACATTACACAATTCAAGAAGACATTTCAGGCCAGAGTGAGCAACGAAAAGAAAGAGCTCGACACTCGCTCTGTGGAACACATTCTCAATAATGGATTTGCGGATTTGTGGTTTAGTCATCATCCGGACAAGAGTCAGGGAACTTATCCCACCTCGCTTGGCGAAAAAGACAAGGAATATTTGCACAGTCTGCGAATTGACTACTTCTTTGGAAGTGAATACTTCAAAGAGCACTGCAAAAGTTGCTCAATTCTGGATCATGAGCCTCTGAGCAAAGTTTCGGACCACTTTCCCATCGTCGCTGATTTTAATATTCCATGCTGAAAATCATCAAGTCACCTGGAGTATTGATAACTTTACTGGCTCTGGGAGCTGCCTGGTACTTCTTCAATCAGGAACCAGTCACTTTCAAGAGCCAGTTTAAAAAGAAGTTCTCCAATTCTTTTGACAGTCAAACTCACTACTTCAAGAACCTGAAGTTTTTGCAGGGTGAGTGGAAAGTTTCACCCACAGCGCAGTATAAACCCATTTTCGTTTTTCGTTTTGAGCATTGGAATCCAGCAAGCCTCAAAGCCATTCCTTTCTTCAATGTCATTCAGAAAAAGTATTCAGACAGACTTGAGATTCTCGGTATCACAAGCAACGACAGCCCCGGATTGAGAGAGCTTCTCGATTCACGATTTCGTTTTCCCGTGGCCCATGACCCCCAGCAAAGAATCGATTTATTCTTCAGTATCAAGAAGATTCCTTTTTTCTGTTTGGTCAGCCCCGAGGGAACCGTTTTCTATGAGGGCACGAGAATCGACGAGAAACTCCTGAGTGAAGGCCTTCTGCTGGTTCGACGAGAAAAGTATCGCTAAAGAAAGTTAGATACGAGCTCCTGACCACTAATCAAGGCTTAAAATCCAGGGCCGCTGTGTACAAGAGAAGTTTGATACACCCTTACAGCTTACCTAACCCAGGCTCTGATACAACAGCACCTGACAAGAATCCCGGGTCCAATTCAACTCAAGCTTGATTTTCAAAAACATTGCAACCCTGTCTGTGTACCCACAGGAACACAAAATTGATGGTACAAGCCTTGTTACTGTCTCATCGTGCATAAGCTGTTTTTTCTTATCTCGTTCCTGTTCTGCTTCGGATATGTGCATGCATCTGACGGCTTGATTCAGACGATTAACTACCAGGGGTATCTGCAGGATGTAGAATCAGGGGCACCTGTCAATGGCACCTTTTCCATGACCTTTTACATTCATCCTGCAGGTCAGTTTCCACCTTTTGATACGACTGCAGAAGATATGTGGTTTGAGTTTTATGAGAAAGTTACCGTCAAGGATGGAGTCTTTTATCAACGGTTGGGAGTCATCAATTCCATGGAGCGGGGAATTTTCCGTTCGGTGAACCCAAAGGAACTTACAATAAAAATCGTACCTTTTGGTACAGTGGACAACAACACCAATCGAAGCTATCTGGGCCCCATGAGTATCGACGGAAATGCATATTCCGTCAGCACAGTTGCCAAAAAAGGTGCCGACACCAAGGAGGGAACTCTCAAAATCATCCCGTTCAATGGTTCCCAGCCCTCAGACGTAATTGCCCTTCTTGAAGTGAACTCTCCACAAAGTCCCAATGCATTTCATAATGTGGATATTAGTTACACCAAAGGCGGTGAAGGTATCTTCAACAAGGGAAAAGGACTTGTGATTCGCTATCCCGAGGCTATGACCTACTTTGAGTATCAACCTCAAACATCTCCCGAAAATGCCCCTTGGGGAAAAATTCTGTTCAATGAACTGGGAACAGGTCAAAGAGCGAGCCCCACTTTGGACCTGAACAACGAATATGAAGATGTCTCTGTCTACATAGAAAACGGTATTTTCAGAATGTGTCCCCAGGGTGATAATGAATGTAAGTCGGGTGGAGCATTGACCATCAAACCGATACCAAGATTTCCTAGTAGTCCCGGAGAGTCGGTCGATTGGGGTCGAGGGGATCTGGAGGCACAAAATGCAAACGTCTCAGGTGATATCCGCGTAAACAGCCTTCAGGTTATTCCCGGCGTAAACTCCGGTTCGGGAACCATTCTGGGTGCCAACTTGCAGTATTGTGATAATGAAAGTTTGGATTGTACCTCCAGCACCGCCCTGTTTGGTGATTATGTCATTGATCCCTACCCTTCCAACGTTGCCGAGAAAAAATCGAGTAAAATTAATGCACTGGAAATTGCCAGCTATGAATACGACTCTACTGCTTTTGGCCTCGGAGGGAATCGACCTCCTCAAAATGAGGAAGAGCGTGGAGAACTGAAGATTGAAGGCCCCAACGATACGGCAGCACCAGCATCCATTTTCCTCTCGGGTTCTGATTCCATCGTTCAAACTCCCAGGTTAATCTCCCCTTACCCTAGCAAAACCAAGTATGTGGACTACAAGATTGCTCCTGGTGGAATCTCGGTCCTGGATTCTGCGGTTTTGATCACCAACGACTCCATCAACATAGATCCGGATAATCCAGAGAGAGAATACGGCAGCGTGGATGAAACCAATGCAGCAAAGGCCCCTTTAAATCAGTACAGCGCTTTTGATCTTGTGGCTACAGCTCCACTCTGTGTGCGTGGGCAGGGCCAGTGTAATGACGAGTATTGTATGGCACTGAGGGAAAACTATTGTGATGATTTTGGGACAACTGACAAGTATTACGATATCGACCCTTGTCAGGGAGTCCAGTACACGGGACTACGAGGCTATCGACTTCATTGTTTACAAACCCTCGAGTCCGATCACCCCAATTTTCAGGCTGTCTCCTCAAATCCGAGCGCTGGAAAGAAGTACTTCACAGTAAATCACAAGCACTCCATACTCGAAGATGCTACTCCTGAAGCGATTGTTGACATTATCAATGCAGCTCCAGACGATCTCTTCATCAGAAAGCATATCCTTCCCAGAGACGCTGTGAACCTCACGGTAAAAACCACTTTGACAGGGGTCAACGCCTTTACAGAAGTTTGGGCCGCTCACCGTATCGTCGCAGCTCACAGAGTTGCCAGACCCGGGGTAGCAGCTCCATCGGTGGAAAGTGACTTCTATCGGGTGGACGCTTACATGGGATCGCAAGATGTGAAATCAGGAGCCTTTCTTGAAATTGGTTCTCTGAGAACGGACGTAAAGTCCATCGGTTTTTACAATACCCTCTCCAGTACCATTGGAATGGATCTATATGCCAAAAGTGGACGCTTTGATCAACTGGTAGATATAGGTCGCCACGTCAAATCGAATAAGGATTTCTTTGTAACTGAAAAGAGTGGCACTATCGGCGGAAACCTGACTCTCCCCGAACCCGGAAACAGTACTACACCACTTTTCTACCACCGTGGACCTGTAGTCGTCGCGCAAGAGATTGAAATGAACGGAGTCGTGGGTGGAACAAGAGATGTGGTCGGCATCACAGAAATGCATTCCACCCAGTACACAGACTACAATAACTCCAATTACTATATCAATCCCGACGAAACCAGTATCATTAAATCTCTGGTTGTCACCGGTCCAATCACTGTTTTTAGTGAAACCAAATTTGGCAAATCCCTCTTTCTGGCGAATGATCTCAATGTTGAAGAAGATCTAACGGTGGGAAGTAGTACCATAACGGCAAGCGTTTTTTCCGATATTGACAATCCAGCTTTTTACGTCGACCCCGAGAACACCTCAAGAATTAATGACCTCATCATCGCTCGCTTGCTTGATATCAAGGGAGACCTGTTCATTAATGCCAATTTGAACATCGATGGAACCCTAGAAGTTCAACGAAATTTCATTGGTCAGCGTAACCTCTTCGTCAATAATGCCGAGGGTTCGGTTCAGTCCAAGCAAGTTTTTGATTTCTCTCAACCTCAATACGAACTAGACCCCAGCGATATGACCCGACTTCGCAATCTGCATTTGATTGATAATCCTCCAGGGTCCTTGTCAGGAGGACATTTGACAGTGGATGGGAGTGTCACCCTGAGTCGGGCAATCACTCACCAAGGCGATGCCAGAATCGATGGAACCTATACCTCTCAAACAGACATCCAGATGCCACGAATCCTGGATGTGGACAATGTCAATTACCTGCTTGACCCCAACGGCACCTCCATTCTCAAAAATCTCGATATGACCGTCAGCTATACAAATACTGGTCTGACCTCTTTTCACAATGATTTACAGATCAATCAAAATCTGGTCTCAGATGACAGTGTGGAAGTGCTTGGTAGTCTCAGCGTGGTTCGCGACTTCGTCTACTTCTCCCGAACCCAGGTGTTTACAGCGACTGGCCCCAGAACATTTCATGTGGATTATGACGGAAACCTCAGTGCACGCTCTTTGAGGCTAAGCTCCGACCTGAAGCTGGATGATCTTTATACTGAAGGTAGCTTGTTAGTCTACGGAGGTGATATCGTATTCAACGCTGACACCAGCATGGATCGCTTTGCAATCGAAACCCATTCCCTGATCAGCATGAACATCAGTACTCCCCTCACCTACTTCACTATCGATCCTTTCGGACACACCATCACCCGCAATGAAGTCTCCTACAAGGGCAAGTTGAGAGTGGGTAACAAGCTCGACCTGACCACAGAAGCAGGAAACTTACTGGTCTTCTCTGACAGTTCTAACAGCCTGAGTACTGTTGTCATTGGGGTGCAGGGAGAAAAGGACCTGAAGATTTCCGGTCTGAGTTCCGATGAACTACAAGCGCAGACAGGTTGGTTCAGAAGATTTGAAGATCTTGATGACACCTCCAATCGTTATCTCGACCCCTCAAGCTATTCACAGCTTAACCAGCTTCAAATAGCGCACAGCCTTTCCTCCCAGTGGACTCTGACTGCAGTGCAGATGAGGGACTTGCAGAACAATTATATCGTCGATCCTTCTGTCCACAGTCATCTGGTTTCTCTGGAAGTTCTTGATGACACCACTTCCGAGCAAATCCTTGCCAAGTCCATCTTTATCGACTCTAGCAATCAAACTCCGGGAACCAGTCTGCTGGACACAGTATCACTGACGATTCAAGACTCCCAAACAATAACCTACAACGGAAACTCCGAGTTCTACAATATGCTGCTTGCCCACGATAATAATGGAGGCTTGCGCATTGCTTCCTCTCTATCTACGGGAACCGGTATTGTTATGACTCCGGGAGATCTCTCCACTCTTATTGACGGGAGTAACGCAGATTATCTTCATCGTCACGATCTCGTAGGTGGTGTCCCCATCTACAATCTGGGAAGACAGGATATCGACAACTTCCTTCCGGATCCCACCACAGACCCGAGAAAGGCCCTGCACGGTCAAAACACTTACACTCGTGATGGACTGGTACTTTCTGTACGACCAGCCAATGATTCAGGAACCAAACCACTTTTTGGTGTGCTGGATGTTTCTGGTTCCGAGCAGTTCTCTGTCCACAGCTCAGGTAGTGTCTTTGCCAATCAGTTCATAGGCCGAGGGGATGAAGTCTCCAATATTTCCGGAGGCGGAACCACCTGGTCAGCTATTGTTGCCGGCTCCATTGCGACGGTAAAAGTTGCTGATGACAGTCTGGACTCGTCTCACTTTCAGTCCAATGTAATCCTCAATCGTCACATACAGGCTGGTGCCCTTAGCTCTCTGTTGTTTCAGGATGAGACTTTGCAAACTGCGGATCTCATGGACGCCCAGGTTTTTGCCCAGGATTTGGCCGATAACAGTGTTCTCAATACTCACATTGCCACGGGTCAAATTGACACTCGTGTCATTAGAGATGGTGCCATCCATGCTTATCATGTGATGACAGCCACGCTCTCAGGCTCCAAGATCATTGCGCAAACCATCACCGGTCGAGTGATTGGATATCAAGCAATTGATACAAGCAAGGTACAAGATGGTTCCGTCTTTGGAGCCTATGTAAGCTCGGATGCCATCGATAGCTCCAAGATCATCATCGACAGTTTGACCGGAGACAATTTTTCCGATCTTTCGATAGCCACATCGAAGATCCAGACAAACGCTGTGATCAATTCCAAGTTTGCCAGCCTGGCTGTAACCAATGCAGATTTCGCATCCGACTCGGTTACAAGTTCCAAGATAGCAACGAGTGGAATCCTCGCAGCCAGTATCAGTACCAATACTTTGTTAAACTCTGCCTTTGCCAATAACTCCATCAGCTATCATAAAATCGTTTCTCTTAGTGTTTTGGCGATTGATGTTCGCACTCACACTATTGCCCCTTCGGCTCAAAGTTCTCAACACAAAATTGCGGACTTTGCGATAGAGACCAGTAAAATACTCACTCAAAATATACTGGGAGAGCACTTTGTTCCTGACAATATCCTGCTCTCCCACATGGTCAATAATACGGTCACATCCACACAGATCACCTCTTACACGATCCTGACCGAAGACATCGCAAACAAAACCCTGCAAGGAGAAAAAATTCAGGATCTCACCATTGCCACAACCCAGATCAATGACGGAGTAATTCTGGCAATCAAGATCGATGACAAGGTTTTTGACTCTACAACTATTACAAAAGGATCTCTTACCAGTCGCTCCTTTGAAGATGCTTCCATAACGCTTTCAAAGGTGGCGGCTAACACGGTCTACAGTACACACATCAAGGACCTGAGCCTTCAGGATTTTGATTTCGCAGCCAACGAGCTTGTGGAGAGCAAATGGGCCTCCAACACCATCTCTTCTATAAAGGTCAACACAGCTGCCATCACCCTTGCAAAACTGGACACAGGTGCTGTGGAAAGTGCCGAAGTGGCCTTTCGCAATATCACCACAACTGCCATTGAACCTGCAGCAATTCTGACAGAACACATTCGCCCCCAGCAAATCACCACAAGTAAAATTGCCAGTTTGACTGTCACAGACGGAGATTTGGGAAATCTGCAAATCGATGCAAGAGTCGTCGCTCCCGATTCGCTTTACTCTACAAACATCATTGATCTGTCTATAGTATCTTCGCTCATACCAAGCTATATCCTCACCAGCAACCGCTTTCTTGCCAACTCGGTGACTGAATGGAAGATTGCCACCAACCAGCTCGATACCATCAAGTTTGCCCTGGTCAGTATTGTTGATGAAGACTTTGCCACAACTTCGGTCTTTCATTATCACATTGACACGGAAACCATTTCCAGTCGGGTGATTGGTGATGCGCAGGTTTTGACCACTCACCTCCTGGATGAAGCAGTGGTGAATCTCAAAGTTGCTCCCAACCAACTTGGTACCCGCGTAGTTATTCAAAACGGAATCGTTACTTCAGACATCAAGACCTGGACATTGACCAATTCAGATTTTGCTAACGATATCCTGACGGACTCTCATTTTGCCGGCGGTTCTGTGACTGACGGAAAAATTGCAAACAACAGTCTCGGCAGCAATGTTTGGGAGTCCTACACTCTGCGCGGATACCATGTGGTTCCTCAAACAATCACATCAGCATCTCTTGAGAATGAACTGATTACATCCAGCAAAATCGCTCTGGATAATGTTTCTGGATTCCATATTGATGACCTGAGTATCACTGATATTAAATTGACCAGTACTGCTCTCGTGAACCGGGTATTCGCCAGCAGGATTGTCAGTTCACACAATGTAGTGGATGAATCACTCCTTAGTCAGGACTTTGCAACAGGGAATTTACTGACAACCCATTTCGCAGACCGACAGGTAGAGAGTATCGATTTTGATCTGGGATCTATCCTGACCACTCATATTCAGGACTTTACTTTGGAAAGTTCTGCATTTGCTGCCAATTCAGTCACATCAGGCAAGATTTTGAGTAAGCCCTCCTACTCTACCGGCTTTCTTCAACTCAACGACTCCACGGAGCTGGCTACTCCTTATGATGTGATGCGTCTGCAATCAGGAAAGATTCTGGTTTTCAGTGCTGAAGGGATTTTTCGTTTTGATTCCATAAGCTCTTTTCGCTCACAAAGGGTTGGCTCCATAACCAGTGATGCTTCCCATTTCCAAACCATCGACAAGAAAGTCTGGGTGAGTTTTGGTGATGAGTTTCATGTGAGTGAATTTGAAGGAGAGCGTTTTTTGCACTCCTGGACCTTCCCCGAAACGATTGTTCAGTTCCGCTTTGAAGATGAATACAATGGTGTTTTGGTTACAGCCAGCAATGCCTATATCACGGAAGACGGAGGATACACCTTTCGCAGGGTCAGAACGGGAACCAACTTCGTGCATATGTTCTCCCGAAATCAGCTTGGCAATCTGTGGTTGATTCAACAGGATGGAAATTTGTTCTATACGGAGGACCGATTCGTCAACACCCAAACCAAGGGGCTGGCAGATGCCAATGATGCTAATTTTAATTTCTATATGATCAGTGATACGAACGGGATTTATCTGTCTGATAATGTGATGCGTACCAGTAATGACAACTGGGACAATGATTTTGCTACAAACGTACCCGTAACCTACAGTCCAACTGATTCCTTCATCGATACTGATGGAGACATTTCGATGGTGGATAATGCTGGTAGAGTCGTGAAGTACAATTTCGCTCTATTGAGCCAAAGTGATCAAACATTTGAGTATCTCGCACTAGTAATCACCAGAACTTCATCCCATCTCTTCGGTGAGAATAACCTGATCATGGTTTACACAGACGCTGGCGATACTTCCATCAAGATTGGATTGAGTACCGATACCGGAGCAAACTGGACACTCAAGGGTGTAGGCCAGGCTCAAGCAAATCTGGAACGTTACACCAGTATCCAAACGCCCGACGGGAGTAATCTGTTCGTAGTGCGCGGGAACAATTTGTATCGAAGCACAGACAATGGTCAGACTTTTAGTTCCCTAAGCAGAGCTGGAACAGCCCAGAGTTTTATCTCCAATGCATTTTTTGTGGACGGAAGTGATGGTTTCGCAGCCTTCAAGACGGTTGGCGTCAACACCTACACCATCAATTCCAGTGGAAATGGAGGGAACACCTGGTCTGCCTCAGCAGTTACTGGAACTACTCAGTTCAAATTCTATGCAGCCAGTGCCAACAATGTCTACGCCTTGCAGTTAGGCCAAACTTCCTACAGGGAGTCCACTGATGGATTTGGAGTCGTCGCTGTAACGGAAAACGGCGGATTTAACCTATATGATATCCAGGGCTCCGGTGGAACTGTTTACATGGTTGGTGATGGTGGGAACTTATTACGGGATACAAACCCTGGTTTATTCAATTCTTCTTCCAGCTACGTAGTTTCTGCGACGGTAAATTTCCGTGCTCTGGCAATCGCCGGTAGCGGATTTATGATCCTTGACAGCAGTAACCAGATACACAAGGTAACTTCCTGGAATGCCACAAGTACTGTTTTGGAAAACTACACTGCTGCAGGAACAGTTTATGACGTCTGTGCTCGCTCCCAAAACGAGGTCCTTGCAGTAGGTCAGGGCCAGGACACCAAAGTGAGCTATGATGGCGGGACTACCTGGTTCAAACTTCTCCCCGATCGTTATGACAGCACCCGCTTTACGGATTGTCAGTGGAGAGCTGACGAGAGCATCTATCTTTCCAGCCCGGACGGAGCCACTCTGGTTTACCGTATCGGAGAAGGTATTGAGGGTGAGAGACTCGCTGCTGCAAGTATTGATCAAGCCAAAATTATAGATGCCTTTGACAGCTCCCATTTCGTAGGAGACAGCTTTGAAGGAAGCAAACTCGATGATGACTCCCTGCATGAGTTGGCCTGGCAAACCAACTCCATAGTTACAGCCCAAATTGATAGTAATGCGGTCACTTCGGACAAAATGTCTGATGATATCGTCACTACCAGAGCCTTCCAGGATTACTCGATCACCAATGCCAAGATCGCTTACGAAGCCATTGACGGTGCCAGCAAAATTGATATTGATGTTCTTACCGGGGGGGATTTCTCCGAACTTGGTGGTATTGATTACATCCTGATTCAGACAGACAGCATTTCTTCCCGACTTTTTTCCACTACGGAAACCAACCGGCTGACAGATGCTGACTTTGGAGTTGGAGCCATTGGAACAGATGACCTTGATGACTTTACCTTCGACGGCTCGGTCATTGCATCCGGTGTCATCAGCTCCTCACACATCGAAGATGGATCTATCTACGGCCGTCACTTTGTGGATCGGACTCTCGATGAAACTGTAGTCGCGACAGGAGCCATCGAACTCAATCGCATCGCTCCATACACTCTGGTTTCCACCCATGTGGCCAACTTAAGTATCCAGACATCACACATGAGCCTTGATGATTTCTGGTCGGAAGTCATCCAGGATGCTCAGATAGGAAACACAAGCCTGAAAGACAACAGCTTCACCGGAGACCCTTTCCGCTCTAGAGTTTTCAGTAGTGGACTGATCGCCAATGGAAGTGTGGATTTCCACTCCATGGAGGAAGACACCATCGTCGCTTCCCAGGTTCAAAACGACTCGGTGAGAGGGATTGATTTTGAATTCCAATCCATCACTCTCGACAAAATCGAAACCGGAGCTATTACTACGGCCTCAGTCAGCACCGGTTCAGTCTATGGAGACTTCGTAGCCACCGGTGACATGCTCTCCAGCAAGATTGCCCAGCAATCTGTTTCCGGCTTGAACATCCAAACCCATACCATTGGACAAAGCAAGCTCTCTGCAAACACCTTCCAGGGAGTTGATCTGGTTTTGGGTACATTAACCGAGAGTAAAGTTGCAGCTCGAACCCTCACCGACGGTCATTTTGATGATTTGAGGGAGTTCAATTTTGCCACGGGAGCTTTTCGTATTCGAGGGGCTCGGGTTTATCAAAGCGATGCGAGCAAAGTCATTGCAACAGGTGTCAGTCTTGCCACAACTGATATTGGAAATCATGCAGTGGGTTCACAGATCACCTACGCTCGCTTCAGCCCTGATGGATCCAAGGTAGCCTTCACCAACGGAATAAGGATTTACTGGGCTGACAGCTACTTCACCAAAATCAGGGACACTGGAATCGATCTGGACACTGGAAGTCTGGCCTATTTCCCCTGGACTACTGGAGGAATGAGTTTTTACTGGTTTGATCGAACAGCCCAGGACATTATGGAGTACAGTCTGGTGAACCTTAACAGCACAGTAGCTCATAATGTTGGTGTTGGGGGAATGGACAAAGTGGTCTTTGATCCCAGTAACCCTGCACGCTGGCTTCGGTTGAATGGAAATACTCTGACGAATGGCGGCTTCGACGGCGGCTGTGATCAAACCAATGTGGGTACAGTAGATATCGTTCAATCAGGGACCTATGTGGTGATCACTGACACAGCGAACAATCAAATCCGTTACTGCCAGTCTGGTGGTTGGGTGTCTCAATCTGCACTTGCCGGCAACCCGGAATACATCAAGGTAGATCCATCCCAAAACGACCGGGTCTTCTACTTCATTGGCAACCAGATTGTTTCCAGTGAACTGCCTACGGTGAATACAACAAAAACTTGGGGAACAGTCTCTCTAACAACGGCCAATGACAAGGCCCGTGCCTGGATTTATGGGGGTCATCCCATCTATGATGCGCAGATTGCATCGGCGAATGTGGTGGATGGCAGTATCAAGGAGAGCCATCTGGCTTCCTTCTCCATCGTCTCCGCAAGCTTTGGTGGAGCGGTGGTCACCAGCTCTCATATCCAAACAGATGCGGTGACTCGAGGAATCATCGCCACCGATACGCTGGATGAGTCGGTCTTTGCTCTGGGTCAGGTGACTGCGGGTCATTTATTGAACCTGAGTCTTTACGGAGACATTCTGGTGACCAGCACGATTTTGAGTTCAAGAATTGCTGATGGCAGCATTGAAATGGACCGCATTGCCTTTGGCGAGATCGCTGAAGATGAGGTCAACCTTAATGCTCTGCCGGAAGCCAAATTTTCGAGTTTCAGTATCCAGACCACCAATATGGTGGATGTCCTCATCAATAACAGCTCCATGATATTGAATAATATTGTGACGGGCAGTTATATCAAAACCAATGAGGTCTCCAGCTTTCATATTGTGGACGGAACCATTGTCACCACCAATATCATGGATGAAGCGGTGCTCCCGGACGACGTGGGCTACAATCAGATCATCAACAGCAAGCTTGCCACAGCCACATTGACCGGAGATGACTTCGCAGCCAATGTAGTCACCACCGCCAAGATCGCTGATGGGGCCTTTGCTCGCGGTGATGGTTTTCTGGTGACTCTGGAGTCGAACGCCGTCGTTCGTTACGACTTTGATGGCAGCAACCGCACAGTTTTAAACAACTCCGAGACCTGGGACAAATTGCAACGCACGGTGCATGGGAATTCGGTCACTGCCCTTTCTGGCTCCACTGCCTGGGAGATTGATGTGATTTCTGGGACAGCAAGTCGCAATCTGGACGTAGCTCAGAGTCATTGGACCGTCCGAGATCGGCACATGAACCGCAGTTTTGTGGCTGGGGGGGATAGTTGGAAGAGTTTGGCTTCCATGCGTAGAAATAGAGCCCAATTCGCCGCAGTATCTTATAACAATAGAATTTTTGCGTTTGGTGGGGTAGGTGGATCTAGTGATCAAGAGGTAGATGTATACAATGTCGACACCCAAACATGGACTCAACTTGGCAACGCACCAGCAGGGATTCATTCAGCATGTACTGTTTTACATAGGGGAACTATTTATGTTTTTGGTGGCACACCGGGAGCTGGAGCGGAAACAAGCAATTATTACTCCTACAACCCTAATACCGATACTTGGAGTGGTGCCTCAACCATGCCGACTGTAATGGCTCTGCATGAATGCATAAGTAGTGGAGATCTAATATATATTGGCGGGGGGCAAGTAGGAGGTACACCTCAGAGTAGTTTTTATTCGTATGACCCTCAATCTAACGAATGGGAGACACTTGCCTCAATGCAGGTCGCAAGGAACAGGCCAGATATTACTTACCATAACGGAAAAGTAATTTTGCTTGGTGGAGTGAGTGGTACAGGTCCAACTGTCTATGAGTCAACTGTTGAAGAATACGATCCATCAACAAATAGTTGGTCTTACCTTACTAGTATGCCTCGAACAAGATATGGTGCAGGTGGAGGGAGTAAAATAGGTAATTTCTTTTACACAGTAGGGGGTCATAATGGTTCCGCTATTAATAATCTTGACATTTATGACATTGGTGGCAATTCGTGGACCTCTTCAGCCAATTATCCGGTCAACATTCAGTTCCATAGAACAGTTGCAAATAATGGAGCAATTTACGTGATTGGTGGAGAATCCGGTAGTTACTTTAATACTTTACGAAGATACTACCCAGGCTCAAGCAAACAACTCGCCATAAACGAAGATGGAACCCCTTCCACTGTAATCGACGAAAATGTTCGCGGGGATCGTGGATTTGATTACAGTCACACTACTGGCAAACTGGTTTATGTCTCTCAGGATCTTCAGTCTGTTGTGGAGTGGGATGGTTCAACTACTTCAACCCTCATGACCACAAGTGGCGCTTTCTCCTATATTTCTCCCCGCTACAGCAAGGACGGCAGCAAAGTTTATGTCATCAACACCGACAGTGGCGACTACATGATTGTCCAGTACAACGGAGCAGCTTCTCAGGTCTTCAAGTCGGGAACGCAAATCAACCAGATTCGACCAAGTGAAGAGCTCGACAAGGTTTATTATCTGCAAAGTAGTGATCTCTATCAAATCGATTTCAGTGTCTCACCGGCAACTACAAGACTTGTACTTAATGCGGCAACCAACATCGATGACTTCGACATCATCCCCTACTCCGCTTTCGATGAAGATACGATTGTGAGTCGGGTGGCTGATGATGCCATTACTACAGGAATCTGGTCATCTCGAATTCTCACCAATGGAAACTTCACCAATGGGGCCATCAACAACAATGAAATCCAAAACAACAGCCTCAATTCACTGGTGTTTGCCAACAATGCCATCACGGATCCAAAAATCAGTGGAAACATGACCGCCTCGGTCATTGCAACCGGGGCAATCAGCTCCGGGGCTGTCCTCAACGGAGAGATCCAGAATGCAGACTTGATGGACGGAACACTTCTCACCGATGACTTTGCAGTCAATACTCTCACCAATGGAAAACTTTCCGGAACCATCGGAGCAGACAAAGTCCTCAATCTCAATATCACAGCTGCAAAGTTTCAGGCGGAAACAATACAGAACGCACAAATCAATGATGACGCTATTGATCATGATCGCATTACCTCCGGAGAGCTCAATTCGTCCACACTCTCAGACGGGACTCTTCTAAATGCTGACTTTGCAGTCAATCAGTTACACGCCGGAGTCATAGCCACAGGCGCAGTGACCGGTGGGCATGTTCAGGCCAGTCAAATCACCAGTGCCCTACTGGCCCTGAATAATCATTTAGGAAGTGAACTGGCTGATGACGCTGTAACCCATGGAAATATCAAACTCGACACTATCGAAACTGCCAAACTGACAGACGGCGAATTCGGAAATCTTTCGTTTGAATATGAAAGTATCACCGGTGCAGCTCTAGCCGCACAAAGCATCACCACAGCCCTTCTGGCAGACAATAGTATTCACGGGGATGATCTCAATACCAACCTTGGGAACTCGGAAATTGCTTCCAAATCACTCACCTATGAAGACCTCATCGGAAGCAGTTTCACAATTGCCAAGTTCCAAACCAATATCCTCAGTTCAACCCAAATTTCAGACGGTGAACTCGACACATCCAAAATCACGGACAATGCAATTGACAATGCCAAGATTGGTGACGATGTCATTGAGGGCTCCAGCTTTGCCAACAGCGCTTTTACCACAGCCAAAATCGCGCCTTCGGGTTTCAATACAAGCCATTTTGAAAACATTATTGAAAACCGAAACATCGAGGGTATTGCTCTCGTCGGGGCCAACTTCAGTACAGGTGGCGACCGCCTGACTCAGACAGATTTCGTGGCCAGTTTTGTGGATACGCGCAATGTCGCCAACTCCTCCATCACGACAGGGGAACTGGCAACCAGTGATTTGGTGACCAGTGCAGGAAGTGGTCTGAGACTTGGAAACAATATCATTCAGGGAACCCATTTCAAAACTAACGGACTGACCGGTGACCTGTTCGCTGAAAATGCCATCACGGCTTCCATGATTGCAAACACCTCTCTCTCCACATCAACAATCAAAACCGCTTCACTACTGGGAACCAATATCGCAAATGGTGTACTCGTCGATGCAGAGTTGGAAGACGGTGCCTTTACTCAATCGGCATTTATTGATGGAAGTATTCAATCAGCTCACATCGTAGACAGCACCTTCACTGCCGCAAATATTTACGCCATCAGCTCCGCTGAAATCCTGGACGAATCAATCACTTCCAATAAAGTCGCCAATGGTGCTATCGACACTCAAAACCTGCAAAATTCAGCCTTTACTGAGCGGGAAATCAGTTCAATCTCTACTGATGACATTGCCAACCTCACGCTCACCGGCGCGGGAATCGCTGACGCTGCTGTAACAGCGGCTAAAATGAATTCCGATGACCCTTTTGAAGTGATCAAATTCAGTGGAAGTCAAATCCCTTCCACAAGAATCGCGAATGACGCGGTGACCATAGGAAAACTCAATGTTGCAGGAAACGCTGCCTTCAATGTTGTTTTCAATGGGGGAAATGCGGATACCCATCACCGTCACGAAAAAATTGACCAGGAAATTGACGCCTGTCCCACGGGGTACACTCTTGTCAATTCCGGCACAGGCAAAAACAATATGAGTTTTTGCATCAGTGACGCAAGCTTCGATACCACTTTGGGAACAAACAAAACCAATGCTGGAAATATCAGTGTGGACAGTTATACCAATCTGGTAGGAAGAGTCTGTACCTTTGAGCAACTCTGGCTTTGGGACAAGGACACCGGCGGCAGTGCTGCTATTGACTCTACCGAGGTAGCACCCAATTTCTTTGTAGAAACAGCTGGTTTTGGCGCCACACTAAAGATGATGCAGTATGGAACTCTGGATCAAAATGGAGGTGGGGCTCCATCAAGCGTGGATGTAGACAACTCTACCAATCGAGTAGCAAGAAGATGTCTGTGACCCCCAAGGTACAAATCTGGCTTCCATCCAATGGTTTAGGAATAGCTGTCTGACGAGTAGATGAGGATTTCATTTCTAAAATATTGTTTGCTTCTAGGTGTCATCCTGGCTTGCCTTGGTATGGCTTCATCAGTGCATGCCACCAGTTCGCAAGTCCTTGAATTCACCGCCTATGTAGTCGACCCCGCCGAAGGCGCCTATGATCAGCCAATTTTTGTAAAGGGTCAGATCATCAAAAGAACTTTTGATGAAAGCGGAGAAACTGTTGAAGAAGTGGTCTGGGACAAAGAGTGGGAAAACATCGAGGTCTACAACGGATACCTTCACCTCTACTTTGAAGAAGACGATGAAGGGCGACGGATCTCGGCCAACAGCGATGAGGGTGGAGTTTTTCAAAGTGCCATAGATTATAGTTTCGACTCCCAAAGCAATCAGGACCTTGTGGCCCGGGCAGTCTACCCGGACGGTACTTATGCAATCAGAATCT
>Ga0255770_10000666_pt1 | contig 32015 bp, 21 predicted proteins | sample 071ome_22_FD_179968 | JGI IMG/M metagenome (GOLD analysis project Ga0255770, IMG submission 179968) | Coastal salt marsh microbial communities from the Groves Creek Marsh, Skidaway Island, Georgia - 071404AT metaG (version 2) | ecosystem: Environmental > Aquatic > Marine > Intertidal zone >...
GGCATCGATGCGGTACCGCACCGTCGCGAGATTAAAACAAGTATTTGTAACACCAGAGACGGATGTATGTGTGATGCACGCATACGCAGCGTGGATGACGAAACATTGGACCGACACAAAAATTTATATCGCCGATTCAGAGAGTCCCTATACGAAGGACGAGTCATGAACCGTCTAGAAATTACTAAACCCGCCGTTATTATATACCAGGGGGATGCCGCCGTTAATATAGAATGGCTCTGCCTAAACCCTAAAAAGTTTATCACGACTAGATGGAAAATACGTTGATAGGCTTAAAAAAGTTAATATATGGGGGATGCCGCGAATCGAACGCGGGGCCTCTCCCATGTTCATTCTAGCGCTCTTCAGCGCTGGGTCGTTCGACGAGACCCGAAGGGAGAATCATACCACTAGACCACATCCCCGTAGATTGATGGGTTTAAGCAGTGCTTAAACACGCATCTGACGTGTGGGTAGAATCGTAAAATATTTCGACCCACGAGCTAGGTGAGTGATGCGTAAAGATTCACGGGTGTATTTTGAGTGCCCGTTGGGGACTGTAAATGTATTTTACCACATTGGTGTATGAAATGACGATTTATGAACGATGCATGAAATAAAGAGGCTGTTTTTACAAGGCTTTGTCTCTCGAGAGGGACTCTCTGTGGTTTAGGGAATTCGGGAAACGCCCCATCATCACGCGGCTTCAGCGTGCTCCTCCTTGGCTTTACGCTTGGCGCGCTTTTTAGCGTTCTTTCGCGCGTTTTTACCGACGCCGCCGCCCGGTGTCGTCGTCGTCGTCGTCGTCGTCGTCGAAGACGTCTTCTTCTTACCAAAGGCTGCGTCGGCGTAGGACGCGGCGCGAGTCTCAATCTCGAGCTCGTCGTCGTCGTCGTCGTCATTTTCATCGACTTTGGATGAGTCACGCAATCTCTTCTTCTTCTTTTTGTCGCCGCCGCGCGCAGACGAAGACAGGAACTCTCTAGCCATGCGTCGCGCTCTCGCGCGCTGGTTAGCGTCGATGGTCGCGTCGTTCGCGTCGTCTCTATACGGTGCGAGCTTCTTCAGACCGACGATTTGATTGAGAGACTTGTCATCCATGGTCAAAATATCGCGCGTCGTGAGACCGAACATCTTCGGAGCAACCTCTTTGTACGCGAACCGCGTGGGGGTATCGCCGATGAAATCTTCGGCGTCCAACTTGTAATACTCATCCATCTTTGCCATGAGCTCCTTGCGCCACTTTTTCGCCGCTCTCTTGCTATATTTGTTTTCCTCGAGAGGAAATTCTTCTTGCTCTGCGGCTTCTTCTTCTTCTTCTTCTTCTTCTTCGTCGTCGTCGCTCAAGTCCTCTTCTTTGTCCTCCGCGTCAGGAAAGTCGTCGCCCTCAAAGTCGTCGTCCTCCTCGCCGCCAACATCCCCTCCCTTGAGCAGCGTCGCCAATTCATCCTCCAAATCACCAAATTCAGGTTTTTGTAGTGATCCTCCATCGCCCTCCTCGTCTCCGTAGTAGTCGTCACCGTACATCTTTGCCATGACGGCGTCGTGCGCTTCTGGATCAAACTCTGTCGTCAAATCGGTGGCGCCGTGGACGACATCGTCTCGCACGCCGCCGACCGCAGAGATTTGACGCATCTTACTCTCAATCTCTTCGCGCTTGAGATTCTTCAATCGACGAACTTCCGCGAGGAGTTTAGCGCGCTCCGACTCTTTGCGCTCCTTGACCTTTTTCCGCTTATCGCGGCGCTTGGTATCCTCTCGGCGAACCAATCCCTCGATGTGTCTCGAGTGCGACTGTAAGCGGTCCGACCCGGGCTCTTCAAATCTAAAGTTGTACTTGTGCTCGAATTCCTCGGCGCGTTCTAAGAGTGAGGATGAAGAAGAGGAGGATGAAGAAGAAGAGGAGGACGACGAAGAGCTCCCGTCGCCGTCGCTGTCGCCGTCGTCGTCCATTTCTCTGCTTCTGTTTCTCTCCCTCTTTTTCTTCGCCGTACCCTCGTCCGTCTTCATCCACTGTTTTTCCAAGAGATATTCGCGCAAAAACTTATCCTCAGCGCTCAGTTCCCCTCGTTCGCCTCGCGCGTCGAAATACTTGGACAACTTTTCATTCGCCGCCTTTTGATCGTCCTCACGAAAAGCCTCCATCTTTTCGGCGCGTCTCTTCACCACCAACCCACCATCTTCCTCGACTTCGTCGCCCGAGCCTCCATTTTCGCCATCACTATCGTTACCAAACGCCGCCGCCGCGCTCTTGAACGCCTCCTTGAGCGCGGCTTGCTCCTCTACGTACGACGGACCGTCGCCCATCTTCATCGATCGCGCTTCGGCTTCGGCTTCGGCGTCCTCCAACGCCGTGGCGCCTCCTTCCAACAACTGCGTCGCCGTCACCTCGCGAAGCGTCGCCTTTTTACGTTTCGGTTGTTCTGACTTTTTACCCGCATCATCATCATCCGCGTCGTCTTCGTCCTGAAAGAGTTTCGTTTCGGCGTCGTAAATCGACGGGTCTCGCTCGCGAATCTTCGTCAAAGCCTCTGCAAACGCCCCATCGAACGCGCGTTCCAAAACCTCCTCCTCATCGCTCTCCGTCGCGCTCGAATCATCATCCTCATCATCTTCACCCTCACCGCCATCACCGCCTTCCGCGCCGGATGCCCCGAGCGCCGAAACCGCGTACTCGCGCTCGAGCTTCGCTTGCAGTCTGTGCATCTCCTTCCTCCGCTCGTTGTGTTCAAACCTCGCCGCGAACGCCTCGTTGATTCGAAGTTTATCCTTGCTGTTGTTTTTACCGCTCTTCGTCTTAGATTTCTTGTTTCGTTCCGACGACGACGACGACGACGACGACGAATCATCATCGCTCGAGCCGCCGCCGCCTCTGCTGGACGCACCGCGAACATCATCATCGTCGTCTTCTTCGCTCGACGACGACGACGACGACGACGTCCAGGACGACGAATCCGATCCATCCTCGTCGTCAAACATCGCCGTCTTCTTCTTCCCACCGCCTCGCGTCATCGATCCGTTCGGTCGACGTCGCGCTCTCGCGCTCTTCCCCAACCGCCGGGGCCCGGCTCGCCCCGGCCCGGCTCGGCTCGATCGATGACGAAGAAACCGATCGGTACTTTTCACCGTTCACCATCGACGGTCGCACCCTGAAAACCGCGCGATGGTCCATCGATCGATCGATCGCGGGTGCCGACCACATTACTATGTGTAAACAGTGTGCATGTTATCCAAATTCGTCTGCCTGGCGCCTTGACGGGTCGAACGTTGCGTCTTCGACGACGACGGCGACAGAGACGCGCGTCGACGGACGAACGAACGAACGGAAGAAGGGAGGAACGGTGACTCTCGCGCGAGAACTCGACGCGCGCGCGGGCGGACGGACGGACGAAGCGGCGTGTCGTTCGTGTGTTCTTCGCGCGTGTTTCTTCCAGAGGAACGTTTTATTGATTTCGACTCGGTTGATCGTCGCGACATGGGGAGCTTCCGATCGGCGTTTAGCATGAAGAAGAAGAGGAAGAACGGCGGTGGCGACGATGCCGCTGCTGCCGCTCATGGAACCACCGCGTTGGCCACTTCACCAACCACGTCCGGACCGTTCGACGTCGTCGTCGTCGGCGCGGGCGTCGCCGGGGCGAGCCTGGCGTACGCGCTCGGTAAAGAAGGACGACGGGTTTTGTGCATTGAACGGGATTTGTCGCAACCGGACCGGATTGTTGGCGAGTTGTTGCAACCTGGGGGATACCTGAAGCTGAAGGATCTCGGGTTGGAGTCGTGCGTGGAGGGCATCGACGCGCAGAAGGTGTACGGGTACACAATGTTTAAAGACGGCGAAGTGGCGACGATGACGTACCCGCTCGAAGGGCGTTCGGATGACGTGGCGGGGCGAAGTTTTCACAACGGTAGGTTTGTGCAAAAGCTTCGCGAGGCGGCGATGGCCGTCGACAAGGTTGAGGTGCGCCAAGGGACGGTGAAGAAGCTGCTCAACGCTGAGGGTAACGAGTGGAAGGAGGGCGAAGTCGTCGCGGGGGTGTCGTACACCACGGGGGATAAGTGGGACGAGAAGAGACAAAAAGTGATCGAGGGATCGAGTGAAACCAAGACGGTGTTCGCGCCGCTCACGGTGGTGTGCGATGGGCACTTTAGTAGTTTGAGATCAAAGTTGAGCCAAGCGGCTCCGGATCACCCGAGTCACTTCGTTGGCTTGATTCTCAAGGGAAAACCGAGCGATTTGTTGCCAAACGGAAACCACGGGCACGTGGTTTTGGGAAATCCGTCTCCAATTCTCTTTTACCCCATCTCGAGCGAAGAGGTGCGCTGTTTGGTGGACATTCCGTCCTCGGTCAAGATGCCGAGTGTCGCCAAGGGTGAAATGGCCAAGTACGTGCTCGAGAAGATTGTGCCGCAAATTCCGGAACAACTCAGGCCGCATCTCATCAAGGCGGTCAACGATGGACAATTTAGATCGATGCCTAACAAGACGATGGCGGCCAAGCCGTCGAGAACCCCCGGGGCGGTGCTCTTGGGTGACGCCTTTAACATGCGTCACCCGCTCACCGGCGGCGGTATGACGGTGGCGCTCAACGACATTCACACCTTCAAGTCGATGCTCGACCCGCTTCCGGACTTTTCAGACGGCGAAAGGACGGGCGCCAAGCTGGATGAGTTTTACCGTCACCGTACGCAACCGGCGCTGACGATTAACACACTCGCCAATGCGCTGTACGCCGTGTTTTGCTCGAGCGGCGACACGAGCATGGAGGAGATGCGCCAAGCGTGCTTCGAGTACCTCAAGCTCGGTGGATCCTACGCTCGAGGCCCGATCGCGTTGCTTTCCGGCCTCGATTCCAACCCGCTCAATTTAGTGAACCACTTTTTCAGCGTCGCGCTCTTTGGCATCGGGAGGCTGTTGGTGCCGCTCCCGACGCCCGAGCGCATCTTCAAGGGTGGTAACATTCTCACCGGCGCGTGCAAAATAATCTTCCCAATCGTCAAAGGTGAAGGTTTCGCGCGCATGTTCTTCCCGGCGTGGCTCAAGCGACGTCTCGGGGTCATTTAGTTTGTTTGCGACGATTTATTTTACGGTACCACCACCACCTTCCACCATTAATACTACAAATCTATGTTTAGCCATTTATGCATTCATTCATTCGCTTGCTTACTCACTCATTCGTCGTACGGATACTCCTCAGGCACGAGCTCGACAAGTTTGACCCTGATGGCAAACTTATTCCCCATCCCGCGTAACGGATCGCCCTCAAAGCTACACGTCGTTCGCATGCGCACCGTCTCGAGCGCGCCTCGAATCGCCCCGCACAGCATGTTACAGTATGCCAACTCCCGGTACCGCGTTGGAAGCTCCACAAAATCCGCCAACGGATTATTATCCATCTCAATCACGCACTCGTCCCGTTCCTCGCTCCAATCTCTCGTTCTCGCCGTCGCGTTTAGAAACATCTTCAAACCAACCTTTGCCGTCATCTCCATCGCCGCCTCGAACGACGCACACGCCCCGCTCGACGCGTTCGTTCGCGCCAGATACTCCTCGATGATTCTCGTTCCAATATTTCGCCCGAGTTGGTCCAGTTTCCCGTTCACCGCCTCGACGTCGTCCTCGTGATCCCGCAGGATTTGTCTCACAAAGGCTCCGTGCGTCAACGCAAACAGTTCCGAGGATACTTTTTCCATCGAGTTCCACGTCGCCGTCGCCAACACTTCCGCTTTCGTCGTCTTCGAGGAGGTGGTATTCGTCGTCGTCGTCGTCGTCGAGGTATTCATCGCCGTGGTATTCGTCGTCATCGCGTTGGACATCTTATTCGCGCGCCGCGGACTCTGCCGCGTCGAACTTTCGAAATCACAGCCGATTCAAAAGCAGTCAAAACCCTAACACTAAAAGTAAACATATACAAACCACTAGATACGGTAGATAAGTAAGTTACTCGAAACATATAAGCCCAAACCACCAGAGGTCACGTATAGAACATACTTTTAAATCTATCACATATAAATAGGGTTTAGAAATCCCACAAAAGATAAAAGGGGTAAATAATCAATCGCAAACCGCGTTTACTTTTTCGCGACGTCGACGACGACGCGCACCGCAATCGCGCGCGCGTAGGACGGGCTGACGGACATGTCTCTGACGACGCAGAACCGCCCCGTCGTCGGGTCCGCCGGACGACGGCGAGAGACCCCGCTGTGTGGACGGCGGACGACGCGGACGACGCAGAGATGTCGACGTGTCCACGAGGCGACTGGTGCGCACAACGGAAATGCCGTCGAAATGGTTGCGCGGACGACGTCGACGCGCGGAGGGGAGGGGTTATCGTTGAGCGGTCGACGAGTCAACGCGTGCGTTGTCGTCGCGCGCGATCGTTCGGGGCGAACGCTGCGGGTGCGGACGGCGGCGATTTCGTCATCGACGAGCGGTGAGGATTCTTCCTCTTCTTCAGACGAGTCGCTTCGCGGCTCGACGGAAGGAACGTTTGGGAACCCGGATTCGAGCGGGTTTTCTGACGTCACTTCGGCTGGGGCGAAACCGTTATTTACGGATCAAGACGCAAAGGAGGATGCGGCGGCACGGTTGGCGAAATTGGAGTCGTTGACGGTTTTGAGGGAGCTGTACAGCACGGTGGTGGACTGCGAGGCGAACCTCGCTGATGATTACTTTATTCGTCACGCCGATGATGAGTCAGGGGAGGAGTCTTCAAAGCTGCTCGATGGGAAGAAACTCAGTGAGTTTGCGGTGCCGAGTCCAGAGTTGGAAGAGGCTATCAGCGCGCTGGAGGAGATGTTAGAATCGATGAAGGAGCTCGAAGCGGAGAAGGACAAGTTGCGTTCGGCGGCGACGATGATGGATGGCAAGTGGGAGATTCTCTTTGAAGACGCCGATGCGGTGAGAGATCTTTTGACGCAAAAGTTTTCCGATTGCGCCGATCGTGTGGAGGATCGTTGCAGAGAGATGAGCAACTACCTGCCGTACGAGTCGTGCGAACGTGCGGAGCGGGCACTCCAAGAGGCGCAGAGCGCCCTCGAGGCTGCGCAGGAAGACGCCGGAGAGTCCCAGGTTGGGGCTCGACTTCGTCCGCTCGGTCGTAAGGTTGGTAGAATCACTTCGAGAGGCGTTCGAAGCGCGGGTGTTTTAGGAGAGGGTCTCACGCAACTCAGAGCAAAACCTCGCGAGTCCATCGCAAACGTGGCTGAGTACTCGCAAGGGGTGTGGGCGCGTATCAACGGTCTCAGCGTGGGCGAGACTGGGGTGGTAGAAGTGTTAAAGTCATTCCCTGTGCCGCGCGTGAGCAAAGACAAGCGCGACGCGCGCATCTTGCGCTTGCTTATCGAGGTGCAGGATAGAGACAAGGCGTTGACCGAGGCGCAAAAGACGAGAGACGGCATCATGGCCCAGGGAAGGAGCTCGCTTCTCTCTCGCGTCGCCCTGGGGGACAAGATTCGTGAGTGCGACGAAAAAGTTTCGACGCTTAGACGGGTTTTCGCCGTTCGAACGCTTCAAATGGAGATGGAGCGCATCATCTTGGCGCTCGAGGAAGAGTTGGCCACGCCTCCGGATCGCTTGTCCAAGGCGGAACTTAACGACATGCAGCTCATGGTGGCGGAGTTTGGAGTGATGGATCTCTCCTTGCGTCGATTGATTTCTCTCGTCGATCGTCAAGAATCTCAGCTCATCGACGACGAGGATTTGTCCAAGTTGGCAATGGAAATTCCAGACATGAAGCTCCGCTTAGCCATCAGAGACGACAACAACGCCGCCATGTCCATGGATCTCATGCGTGAGCGTTTCGTTTTAACCATGCAAGAGTCTGGCGCTACCATAAGAGAGGGTGGTACCTTTTTGTTCCGAGGCGTCAAGCTCCTCGGATCAGACATTGGCACGTCGTTGCGCCTCTTCATGCGCGCCGCGTTCGGCACCACTCTGCGACCTCGCGAAGTGCAAGTTGTCCGCCGCACCTTTCTCGATGTTTTCACCTTTGTCCCTTTTATGATCATTCTGATCACTCCCATCACTCCCGTTGGTCATGTTTTGGTCTTTGGTTTCATTCAGCGTTACTTTCCGCAGCTTTTCCCGTCTCAATTTACCTCGAGACGACAAGAGCTCATGCAAAAGTACGAAGAGCTCAAGGAACAGCTCGCTGTGGCGGAAGAAGCCGCTGACGCCGCCAACGAGAGCGAAGCCCTGCGTCGGGCCGTCGCAGCGGTGAGTTCAGTCAAGAGCATGATTAGTGGCGCCGTGAGCGACGTCACTGAGCGACTGGAGTCTGCGAGCGAGCAAGTCGCCGCCGTTGACGGCGCCAAAGAACAGCAGCGTCTGGAAGCGCTTCGCACGGAGATTGATCAAACAAGCGCTCGACTAGCCGGTTCGGACGACGATGACGACGAGGAGAAGGATGATAAGAACGATTAGAGCCCGGCGGTATAGAAAGTAGCCCAAACGCGCGAAAGATAGACGAACGTGCTTTTTTAAACAGAAAACGCGAGCAGCGTGCAGTGAAAATCATAACTACTCGACAACCTGCGGACATCCTCCTCACTCGACGTTGCGCGCGAATGCGCGTCGCGCAAGGAACCCACGCACGCGCGAACGCTCTGTATTCACACAATCGTCCGCGCGTCCCGCAAAGAAGGATGACACCGGCACCGACGCAGAAGCGTCAAAAGACTGGAACGACTGCGCAAGCTGCGAGCGCTCAAACCGTCGTCGCTGGGAACTCTTGGTCGTGGCCGCGAGACACCCCCGTCGGACACCACGTCGTCGGTGAGAGTCATCGGGTGAAAGGGCTTCACTTGACGGATCACTTTATCGCGGTGCGTGCGGTTCGCGACGACTGATAACGGCGACGTGGCTGGTTGAGTGATTAAAAAGTGACTGACTGACGCAAACTGTACTTCGCGCGCAACTGCAGGCGCCTTTGGATTATTATTCCGCGTCAAAGGCGAACATCACCGGTGAGAATGTCGCACCAAATCTGATCAAGGTGTACGTTCGGGAAGTCGTGAGCGCGGCGCGGGGGAAGATGAGCGCTGAGGAGCGGGCGGCGTTGCCGTGTGTGCTGTTTCTGCAGGGCGGCCCCGGGTTTGAGTGCGGCCGACCAGACGCGGATGGAGGATGGGTGGGAGAGATGGTCAAGGAGCATCGCGTGTTTTTACTCGATCAGCGCGGTACGGGGAGGTCGAGCGCGGAGATTGTTAGGTTTAACGAGGATGGTTCGTGTAAGGTGGCCTTTGAGGAAGGCCAGGGGGCGACCGCTGACGTACACATGGGCCGAATGTTGGCGCAATGTTTCAGAGCGGATTCGATTGTCGAGGATGCGGAACTGTTTCGCAAGACGGTTCTCGGTAAAGAGCAAAAGTTTACGCTTCTCGGACAGTCGTTCGGTGGGTTTTGCATCACGACGTATCTCTCGATGCACCCCGAAGGCGTGAAGGAGGCGCTCTACACGGGTGGTCTACCGCCGTACGTGGAGAAGGAAGCCGCGGCTTTCGACGCGTACGTCAAGCTCTTCGAGAGAGTACGCGTTCAAAACGAAAAGTTTTACGCGCGCTTTCCGGGAGACGTCGAGCGTGTGAGGTATCTGTGCGAGTACGCTCGCAAGAATGAGGCGTCGCTGCCTGGCGGAGGAAGGTTGAGCGCTGAAGTCGTGCAGGCGCTCGGATTTTCCAACCTAGGCACGGCGTCCGGGATGGAAAGGCTGCACTATATCTTAGAAAACGTCGATGTGGAACCAACTTTTGCTGTGCCGCTGGCGCACAAGCTTCTCATAGAGATTGAGAATGCGTTCAGACACTTTGAGACGAACCCATTGTACGGCATTCTTCACGAATCAATTTATTGCAATGGTGGTAACGCCTACGGCGGCGCCGAGAAGGCGAAAGCCAAACTTTCCGGAACGTCATTCGACGTCGACGCCGCGCTCACGACGCCTGGGCAAAAGATTTACTTCACCGGAGAGATGGTTTTCGATTTCTTTTTTGACGACATTCCTGCCCTTGCGCCGTACAAAGGCGTCCTCGACTGTCTCAAATCCGGCGACACCGGTCAGTTTCGCCGGTTGTACGATGCCCAAGCGCTCTCTGCGAATGATGACATTCCGGTCGCTTGCGCCAGTTACGTCGAGGACATGTTTGTCGACTTTGATCTTGCCGCAGAAACCGCCAGCCGAATCGCTGGCGCTCGCGTCTGGAGCACGTCGGAATACATGCACTCTGGCATTCGCGAAGACGGCGCGAGAATCGTCTCCAAGCTCCTCTCCTACGTCAGAGACGAGGATCCAATTCGTTAATTTCTCACCACTCGACGAGAGACGCCATCGTTCGATGAATGAAACTACTAACTAAAATGTGTTTAATACAAATTCGCTTGAGAGCTCCTACGCGCGCTCCAACGCTTCGCTAAGACTTTCTTCCATCCTTACCCCCGCTTTCGCTCCCCGTTCCCGCCGCTTTCCGCGCCTCTTCGCTCGCCGCGTTGTAATGCATGAACCCTTTCGCCGTCGTCGCCGCGAACCACGCGCCGGAGACCACCGTCGTCGCGAACAACCCGAGCGTCGTCGCTCGAAAGGCGACGTCGACGAGGCTCGTCTTCCCACTCATCTTTCAAGACGACGCCGCTTGCTTCACGAACACAAAGACACACGAGCGCGCGCGCGAGAAAGATTTCCGCGTATGGATCCCAGTCGCGTTCCGTGACGTTTCTCGCGTTCGCGTCGTCGTCGAGTGACGGATCACGAGCAAAGTTGGCTTTCCAATCTTTGGACTTTTCTTCCAGGCACGTAGCCCCTTGAACGCGATATTGGTTGGGCGGTTTGGATTCGATCACGTCGGTCACGAGGAGTGAGTAATGAGTCGTGAGATTGTATTAAAGAAGGGAAACAAAGAAGGATTGAGTACGGTGCGCTCGTCGTCGTCAATCGTCTCGCGGATGGATGGACGTTGGACTGGATGGAACCTAGGAAAAAAAACAAAGCAAACAAAGCGAGGCGACCTCTTTCCTCATTGAGCCGACGCGTCGAGCGACGGTGGTCGATGCTCTCTTCTTCTTTTTGTTGCGATGGTCGTCATCGTGATGGATGATTACCACCCGTCTTCGTCTTCGTCGTCGTCAGACCACGCAGCGTCGGCGACGCCCGCCGTTGGAGCGGCGCTGCCGGCGGCGGCGGGCGCGCTCACCATCATGTGCTTAAACTTGTCTTCGACGGCAATGGTAACCCCACTGTCCGTTTCGAGGACGGCGGCTTGGTGTTGACGACCCTCACGCCAGGCTTTGGCTTCTTCGCGCTCCTTGGCGCGTGCCTCCTTGCCCGTCGCAAAGGCAAACGCGTTACCCGCCTCGAGTTCCATGAGCGCGCGCTTGATTTGCGCCACGATGAACGAGTCGCGATCCGTGTAAAAGGACGTGGAGCGACCAGACATACCGGCGCGACCGGTACGACCGATGCGGTGGACGTAATCCTCAAAGTTGCGAGGCAAGTCCATGTTGACGACGTGCGCGACACCCTTGACATCCAAACCACGCGCGGCGACATCCGTGGCAACCAACACAGAGCAACGTCCCTCCTTGTAATCCTGGAGAGCCGCCTCACGCTCCGCCTGAGATCGTCCACCATGCAACGCGGCAGCCGGAACGCCTTCCGCGTTTAATAACTCGGCAATCTCATCCGCACGGTTCTTGCGCTCGACGAAAACCACCGTCATGGGCATGTCCGAGCCGAGCTTGGTGGCTTCATTCTTCTCCCCAATCAACATGGCAACCAATCTATTAACCTTTTCACCATCAACGACCTTTTCTAAGTGTTGCGACACGTTCGCCGTCGGAGCGCTCGTTTGACCAACCTTCACCTTGACCGGCTTGTTGAGGTACTCGCTCGCCAAAGCTTCAACCTCGCTCGGCATTGTCGCGGAAAAGAGGAGCGTTTGATGACGCTTGGGCAAGTTCATCAACACTTCTCGAATTTGCGGCTCGAAACCCATGTCCAACATTCTGTCCGCTTCATCCAAGACTACGAACGAAACGCGAGCGAGGTTGGTGTTACCCTGTTGCAAGTGATCGAGCAATCGACCGGGCGTGGCGACGATGATTTGCACGCCACCGCGCAACATGGAACGCTGTTCGTACATATTCGTACCGCCGACGATGATGGCTGTTCTAAACCCCTTTGAGCTTCTCGAAAACGTCTTCCCCTCCGCTTCAATCTGTTGCGCCAACTCTCTCGTCGGCGCCATAACAATCGCAAACGGCCCATCACCCTGACGCAACGGCGGTTGGTTCAAACAGTGCTGCACCATTGGAATGGAAAACGCCGCCGTCTTCCCGCTCCCCGTCTCGGCACACCCGAGCACATCCCTTCCGCTCAAAATCACCGGAATCGCCTGCGCCTGAATCGGCGACGGTTTATCGTACTCTCTGTGTCGAATATCCATCATGATATCCTTACTCAGATTCATATCCTCGAACGATTCGATCGCCGACGGTGCCTCGGCTTCGTTCTCCGGAACCTCCACCGTCACCCCGAGCCGGTCACGAATCTCCGTCTTTTGTTCCTCCGTCAGCGCCTCCACCCGCGCGCTCGGCCGCCAATTCGCAAAAACCGCCGCGCCAGAATCTCTCCCACCGCCCTGTCCCCGTCCGCTCATCACCGGCGGCGCGCGGTCACCGGGTCCGTACGACGACCCACCGGGTCCGCCGCCGAAGGATCGGTGTCGGTCTGATTGTTGGTCGTTTCCTCCTCTGCTCCTCTCCGGCGGCGGCGCCGCGCCGGCACCGCCGTCGGACGATCCTCCGCCTCGCAAGTGCGGCGGAACGTACCCCATGCTTCGCTTCTCGAACCGACGGGCGGGCGATCAATGGCGGGCCGGAGAGGCGTCGCCGCGACGAAGAGGCGCGATTTTCGTGCGGATCCCACGCGGGCGGTCCAGTTTTAGACTGTTTGTGCATATAAAATGAACACACGCGAAAACGTCGCGAAAACCACGTACATCGGACTCGAGCACGTGTAGTATGTGAGCCCGATGTCGCAATTGTATGGGTAAACAGTACAATCCTTTTGTGACATCGTCGCTCAGCCTTCGCACGTCTCGGCTGCCCATCGCGCGCGCTCCGTCTTTTCTCGGCGCGTCTCGAAGGATACGACGATCAACGATGGCGAAGGGTGAACCGACGAGGTGCGTGTGATTTACTCGCCTCTTTCGTTTTTTTTGTTCGTGTTAGTCTCGGCGTCGGTTGGCGTGGATGACGACCGTCGCGTCGTCGGGACGTTGGATGGGATTCCGCGCGCGTTTTGGGGTTTCGGTGGAGTCGCCACGCGCGCCTCGAAGCGTGGGATCTGGCGGACGATCGCGGACGACGGCGACGAGGAGACGCTTTGGATGGATGGTGACGAAACGTTTACGTCGCTTTGACGTCCTGGATTCACCGTCGTCGTCCTCCGTCGGGTCCCTCGGGCGCGTCATCTTCGTTGCGGACGCACCGGGACCCTAGAAATGCGATCCGAACGAGACCCGTCGCGCGGTGTGCGCGCGCGTCGCGCGCGGGTGGTTTCGACGGCGAGCGCCGGCGGGAACGATCGAGACCGTTCACTTCACGTCGGTTTCCGTCGTTCGTGGTTCGGGATCGCGATCGACGACGCGGTGACGGGCGGTTGGTTTGCGTCATCCACGAGAGAGGGTTGGAGCGCTGAGAGAGGGACTCGTTTTGCGTGAGAGAGGGAGCGGACTGACTGACTTTGTTTTCTTTTAAATTCAAACGTAGACTGTACGTCCGCGGCGTGATTCTTGGTTACAAGCGCGCGCGCACCAACCAATACAACCACACGTCGCTCATCAAGCTCGAGGGCGTGAACGACAGCGCGGCGACGTCCTTTTACGGCGGTAAAAAGTTGTGCTACGTGTACAAGGCGAAGACGAAGAAGCAGGGGACGGCGTACCGCACGATTTGGGGTAAGGTTATGCGCTCGCACGGTACCTCTGGTGTCGTCCGCGCCAAGTTCAAGAAGCACTTGCCGTCCAACTCCATCGGTGGTAAGGTTCGCTGCATGCTCTTCCCGTCCAACATCTAAGGTCGCGCGCTTTGCGAGGGAAGAGTTGCGCTGGCTCGGCGAGACCGCGGGTCGACATTCATAGTCCAAACATCAGTATTAGTGATTAGCGTTTGATGTAAAAATCGATCGTTACTTGAACCAAACCACCTCCGTCTATTCGTTTTTCGTTCACCCACGTGCATGCGCTACGCTACGCTATGATTACAAAAGCTAGTACGTCCCTCGAAACGCGCTCCACGCGACGGCGGCTTGCGTAAACAACGGCGGTCCTCCTCGAGCGACGGCTTCGTCGAACGCGTCGAAATCCTTCGCCTCGAGCGCGTCCAAATACCTCCCCACCGGAACCGCCTGCAAGAAGAACGGCTTGGCATCGCTCGGAATCCTCTCCGCCATCGCCCGAGCGCTGTCCAAATGCGCCTTTGCGACGGTCGCCACCTCGTGCGCGACGTCTCTCGCGCCTTCGCTCGGCTCGAGCCGATAGACGCTCTCCGTGCTCACCCCGCGTCTCGCGCACGCATCGCTCGGAAAGTAACACCGCCGCTGTTTCGCGTGTGCCGTCGTCCCACGTAATAACGCGCTCAATCCAATCGCTTTACCGAGATGACTCGCCGCGTGATCGGCGTCGGCGTTTCGAATTCCGCACGCGTCCAACGCGAGCGTTAAAGCGCTTCCGTGCGCGTCGCTCGCGTACCTCTCCAATTCCATCACGCTCCCGGGTGGTCCGCTCGCGCTCGCGTCGGTGATTCTCGCGTCAATCATCCTTTTCATCCACGTCTTTGCGCGCGCAGAGGGAGCGTTTCCCAGCGCCGCGCGGAGCGCCACGAGCACCGGATGTTGACCGCCGGCTCGAGCCTCCTCCTCGGCGTCGTCGTCCAAACGAGTCAATCCATCGATCGCTCTTCGCCACCACATCAACCGCATCCTCGCCGCATCGACGGAATCAGCGCTTCCGACGACGCTTCCACTCTCCGCGTTGAGCGCGCGCACGGCAAACGCGATGGGCACGAACGGTTTCGGGAGATGAAGCGTGCAAAGGTAGGCTTCGTAATCTCTCAAACGAACCACTTCGACGCAGTGTCTAAACGCCGCGCGCAGTTCGCTGACGTCCGGTGACGACGACGCGGAGGTTCCGGAGGAGGATCTCGCGCGTGCGGTGATGGCTGTCAGCGCAGGTTTTATGGACGACGCGCGGTGTCGAGACGTCGTCATTAACGTCATCGTCATGAATGAATGAATGCGACGCGACGCGCCGGCGTGTGAGGAGAACGCGGGACTGAGTCGGATGGTTGATCCATCCGATGGTAGGAATGATTGGAACGCGCTTGAGATCATGTGAGGATGCAGAAAGTGTGTGCGATTTAAAAATCTGTATCCAAGGAGGCTAAAACATCGCGAATGGCGCAGACGTCTGGATGGTCGTCGCCGAGAAGCGCTCGTTGTAAATCCAACGCGCGCTCTAATAACGGCCGACCGCGAGAGTTGTCCTCGCGGTCCAAGTGACAAATGGCCAAATCAGTGAGCGTTTGTACCGTCTCAGGATGGTCAATCCCCAGGACGGATTCCTGGATGGCTAGAGCGCGTTCAAAGAGGGATTGCGCGCGGTCAAAACGTTCGCTTTCGCTGTAGAGCGTGGCGAGATCCGTCATGGCGGCGGCGACTTCGGGGTGGTGTTCTCCGAGCGTCTCGATGCGACGAGTGATTTCTCGCTCGAGTGCGGACGCAGATGAAGCGAACTCCGGGGAAATGTCACCACGAACGTCTGCTGCTGTGGTCATGGTGGTTCCGTGATGATCTCTAGCGCCCGTCGGCGAGGTGAAAGATGATTGACCAACGTCGCGTTTTGCGGTGGACGTTGGGCTCGTCGCCGACGCCCACATTGCGCTCGATGCCGTGGGCGATCGCACCGTCGTACCTGTTCGTCCACGAATATTGTATGGATCTTCGAGCTCGTCGATGGCAGTCTCGATGACGTCTCTTATGGCGCTCTTGAGCGTTCTCGGCAAGTGACTGCGGACTCTAGAACCGACAATGTCGACGCAAGCCAATACGACTTTCACCGCCATCCCTCGCGCCTCGCCGTTGGCGCTGTCGAAACACCTCGATGCGAATTTCATGACGTGTTCGAGCGCGAACGACTCATCCTTGCGCGGCGCGTCCAATCCGTACGTCGGAATAAGCTCGACCATGAGCGTCAGTCTCCCGGTTAACACGCGCCAAAGACTAAGCTTTTGAACCGGTTTGCACAAGGCGTGCGCGAGGATTGAAACCCCACCCGGAGCGTCGCCAGCGAACGCGTGTAATGCTTCCCTAATGCTCTCGCGAAGACGCGGATTGGTGTCGCCCAGCTTGTCAACTAACAATGAGATTGAGTCATCGACTGCATCCTTGACGTCTCTGGCGGAGACGTGGGCGGCGAAAGCCTTTGCGGCGGATGCCAACGTGATGGCGGCGGCGCACGTCACATTGGCCACCTTGTCGTTGAATAATCTATCACCCAAAGTCTTGCAGAGGGTTTGAAACGTCTCGCGCGGATCGACACCGAGAACTTTTGAAGCGTCTTCGCTCTCCCACGCGGCGATGAGACTTTTATTGATGGATTGTAAAGCGCTCTCGCGATGCATCCACGCGTTGCTGTACAACTTCATGACGACGTCTTCGCCGAAGGTGGCGATGATGGGGGCGGCGTTGACCTGCTCGGACGGAGAAAGCGGTGGCGGTGGCGGAGCGTCGTCGTCATTTGCTGAAGCCGCGGCTGCCTTCTTGGCGCTCTGCACTTTGTCCTCCTCTTCTTCTTCAAAGAACGCCGCAGCTTCCGCCTCGAGCTCCGGAGGAACACGCCTACCGGTGGCGACGGCGGGAACTTCATCATTGCTCATCCCAGCCGCGCTGACGTCGTCTTCTCGGAATGAGTTTGGCTTTTCAATCTCCAACGGCGCCGGACGCCTGGGCGGTGGCGGCGGTGGCGCTTGAGCGCTGTTGGACGCCACGCTTGGCTTTCGCTCGTGCATCACCGCTGCGGGCAGCTCGGATGAAGAAACTGGTGGATCATTCTCGTGCGCTAACTCTCGCATCGCGTCCGCGTGCTTTGAACGGATCGGCACATCGTCAAACGAAAACGCTTTTCGCGTCGTCGGCGGCTGCGACGTCGGCGCGTCGTCGGCGCGAGTCTCGACGACTGGCGGCGAATGCACCGAAGTCGTGCCGCTCATCGAGCGTGCACCCGAATCACGCGGTGACAGCGAACCACCAAAGGCATCCTCGTAACCGGTCGCGCGAAGTCTATCAATCTCAATCTTCAACCTCTTGGCTTCGTCGTAATCCTCAATCTCCACTGCGCGCATCTTTTCCTCCTGCAGCGCCTTCACCTTGACTCCAAATTCACGCAATCGCGAGATGACGTCTCTCAAGCGCTTCGCCTCGTCGTAGTCTTCCGCATCCACGGCGTGCTCCTTCCTCGCGATCACCTCTCGAAGCTTTTCCTCTGTCATGGCGTCGACGCCTCTGCCAGCCGATGATCCGCCGCCCGTGCGATGTCCAAGCAAAGGCGCCCTCTCCGCCGACGCGCCGTTCCCAGAACCGCTCATCCTTCGTTGTGGCTTCTCACCCATGGTCTCACCGATCAACGTCAACCCCATCAACCCGATCTGTCGTCCCTCGTTCCTCGAGTTTTCGTGACACCCCGAAAACTCCAATCGAACCTCGACCGCATCCTTCACGTTGACATGCACCGTCTTCAACTCCCTCGCCTTGTACCCACACTCCGAGTTACTCTCAAATCGCAACGTCCCCAACCGTTTCACGGTTCGTCTTCCACCGCCATCCAGTCTCGTGACGTATACGTGACACTCGCTCGCGATTTTACACTCGTGCGAGAGCAACTTCAACTGCCGCAACGCGCTCGGCGCGTCCAATCTCACCGTCGCGTACGCCGGGAACCCCGCCCCGCGCGCCGTGAGCCATCCCCGCGATTTGTTCTCCCCGCGTATGTGTAATTCACTCGCCGCGTGTCCCGGTTCCTACGTCGTTCGTTCGGTCGTCAGTCGTCACTCGCATCAAAAGTGTTTGTTTCAAATTTCATCTTTCAAAACGTAAACGCGAACGTCGCGTCGTGCGTCTCGCGTCGTCACCACACTCACCTCGGACGAGCGGTCTACGACCGTATACGCGAGTTCACGCGACTGCGACGTCGGCGCGCCTCGCGCGTCGGTACCGGCGACGACGAGCGGCATTTTGACGACGACTCGCCAGTCAACGGCCAAAGTCAACGAAGAGCAGGTCCTAAAATGACGAGTCGTGAACCTTCAAATGTGATTCATCAAGTCTAAATGTTGCCTAGTGTGCTACTACAAACTACGAGTTGAGCCACGTCCACGCGTCGGCGAGCGGATTCTTCGTTCGCGCGCCGTTCGCGCGGTCGTCGGAGTCTATGTCTGATGTCGTCGAAGATATCGGTAGATGGCCTGTTGTCGCCGGACGCGCGTGGCGGTGTTCGAGAGCGTGGCGGTGTTCGCCGTAATAGTTTGGGATTTCGTCTTCGTCTTCATCGTCCGTGTCTGGGACGGTGCGCACGTCGAGGTTTGAGAGCGCTGTCGATGCGGCAGCGGCTTTCGCGCGGTGGCGTGAGCGGGTTGTGAGATCGATGTCGTCACCGTCGTCCGCGTACTGGTCTTCGTCTTCGTCTTCTTCGTCCTCGTCTTCAATGCCGAGAAAGTTGCGGATGGAGCGCCAACCGCGTCTCGCGCGGGCGCGCACGCGCTCGTCGTGGAGGAGCGCGCTCACGGCGTCTTCCTCATCCTCTTCGTCGGATTCGCGATCGAGTTCGTCGTGTTGGATCCAGGCGCTTCCACCGGCTTTCACGCGGTCGTGAATAGTCTTGACGGCGGCTTGATACGTTCCCGGAATGTGGTCGAGCATCATGTACGGATCGAGTAAGACGTCGGTGAACGCCGTCGGATGCTTGTATTCAGCCGTCGGGGCGCTCGAGCGCACGTGTTTGAGATGGATCACTCGACCCGGTTGGACCATAAAGTCCATCGCGGAGTGGTCTCGAAGCTCGAGACCGACGACGTCTTCGAGGTCGTTCCAGTCTCCTTGACACGTGCGCTTACTTCCCTTCTTCTTGCGAGCCGACGTTGGCTTGAACTCTTCCGCAGTAGGCTTAACCGGCGATGTGATCGGCGTTTCCGAGTCGTTCATCGCAGAAGACGACGTCAGCGGCTGCGAGGCTTTGTCCTCGTCCTCGTCCTCATCCGTCGTTGCCGCGGTCAAGTCTTGTTTCGACGACGGCCTGTCTCTGCCGCCGAGAACGGACGAAACAGCTCGAAGCATCGCGTGAGACGGCGCGGCGTGGTTCAACCTTCGCAAGAGGCGGCGAACAGAGGCGTGGCAGAGTCTAGGAACCACATCGGCGCCGGCGACGACGCACGTGATGTACTCGCTTGCCTTGTCGCTCAAATTCATGCTACTCACGCTTGGCGCGGCGATGCAGACGCATTTACACGCGGCGAGTCGCGTCAAAACCTCTCTCTTTGCGTCTTCCTCAAATGCACCGAGCCCTTCCAGCGCGAGTTTCTCTATATCACTGTCCGTACTGTGCATCAACATGGCGATACACGCGGCGACGCCGCCACCCATGCTGTGCCCCGTGACGAGAAACTCAAACGATGGATTCTTCGCCAATGCCGCCGCCGCCGCCGGGATCATTCGCTTCACAACCTGCCACGCCGAGGCAACCATCCCAGCGTGAGCCCACCCATCTAAAAACTCTACGCTCTCGCTATTCACATCCGTCAACGCGTCGTGAAGTTCCCACGTCCCGCGCACGGACAACGCCACCTTGCCTTCCACCCGATCGACGGCAACGAATGAACTCGGCGAAAACTCCGTCCCGTTCCAATCCGCATCAATCACATCCTCCGTATCAATCTCACAACTCTTCGCGCACGCCTCGGACGCCAACGCGTGCATCCTTTCGTAATCCTTCGTCGTCGCTCCGCTCGCCGCGGCGTGCGTCTTTAAACTCTTCAATTTTTCTCTAAAAGACGCGTCGCTCAACACCGAAGAAGCCGTCCCGTACGCCCCGATCGCGTACTTCACCGCCACTCGCACCGCTCGCAACGCGTGCACATCCGGTGCGTTCACCGGATTCGTTCGCGCGTCACCCTCTCCGTCCGGGTACAACTCGCGAAGTCCCCTAGTTTTGTTTCGCTCGGCTTCGCGTTGTTCATTCCACAAGACGAATCCAGCCATGGGATCGAACGTCGCCATCCCGACGACACCCAGCGGTTTGAGCTCCGCCATGACGGACGTGTAGACGGTTCTCAGTGCGCGTTCGAGTTCGAGCCATCCCGCGGTGACGGTTTTGATGCGTCGCGGCGTGGACGTCGACGGTAACGATGATGTCGATGCGCGTTCGTCGTTCGTTTGTCGCACAGAAGATTCTTCTTTTGAATCGCCGCCGTCGCCGCCGCCGACGGTTTTCGTTGGGGTGTCCATGATGCGAGACGACTACGACTACGACGAGCGTGACTGTGCGTCGTCAGACGTGATTGTCACCGGACTCGCGCGTCGAAGTGAGGCGACGCACGAATGAAATTGAGTTTTGTTCTTACACCACTGTGGCAACCGTCATCCCGTCGCTTTGCGCGCGTTGAGGATGAAAGCTTTGGCTAAAACCGATCGCGATGAACGTCTCAATCGCGCTAGACGATGCGACTAGGAAAGATTTACGAGCGCCGAGACGAAGTTCGACGCGACGACCGCGACGCAGTCGCGTCTCGGCGACGACTTCGTGCGACGATAATCTAAGAGAGTACGAAGACGCCGCACCGTCGCCGGTGAGTTTGAGGGCGTACTTGGTGAGCGGGATTGAAAATGAGACTGTGGTCTTCATCTTGGCGGCATTCTCGCGAGAGGACGTCTTGAAATCGCGGCCGAGCTCGAGCTCTAGTCCGCGCGTCTGTCCCGCCTTGTCCAATTTGGACTTTGCGATGATTTGCGCGCGCGTTGTCGAGTTTAATTTGGCCCGAACGGCGAGACGAACGGCGTGCGATTTCACGATATCTGACGTGGCTCGAAACTTGACGTCGATCGCATCGCGTAAAGGGTGAGATGATTCCGGGTTCGGCGAAGGAGGCTTGGAATTCGCCGTGACGACAGCGCGCGCCGACGCCTTTTCAAAATTGTACGCGTACTGCGCCTTGGCTGCATTCGTTCGAGGCGTCGCCGCCCTCTTCTCAGTCTTCCTCTCAGTCTTTGCCTCGCTCGGCTCCGTTCCCTTTGGCTTACCTTCCTCGCTCGAGTTCACGCCGTGAAGTAGCCGAAAGGCGTCGTACTGCTTGGTCGGCGTCCCGAATGAAAACGAAGCCGATGTCGCTCGCGTCGCGGTGACCAACCCGCGATCCAGCCGACCCTTCACGCTCTGCCTAAACTCCATCCCAAACTCCTGATGCACGCTTCCGAGTTCTAATTCAACTTCCTTCGTCAGCGTGTGCGCGTTCACCGTGGCGTGAAACGCCTTGTAGTCCTCATCTAAACCGTCGGCGGTTGCGAATCGCCGCTCCACGTCCGCCTCCACGTCCCATCTCGACCGCACCGGATCGCCCTCGGGCTCACAATCGCTCGTCGCTTGCACCACACACCGTCGTCCACGCCCTAAGTCGTGCGTCGTCACCACAGACATTGCCGCGTCGTTCTTTTTAACCTTTTTCGATCCGCCTCCGTCCTCGACTGACGTAGACGGCTCCTCCTCCCCATCCTTCCCGCCACCGCCACCGCCACCGCCTCCTTTGCACCACTTTGGCACGTACCGCTCCGCACACGCGATCGCACTAGTCCGATCCGCATCGCCGACGAACCCAACGCGTCGTCGCGTCGTCGTCGTCGTCGCCGCCGCCGCCGCCGTCTCAGAACGCCGAGCCTCCAGACGCGCGCGGTGTCGCCCGCCGCCGCCCGCGCGAACGCTCACCCGTTTCCCGTCTTCCCCGCGCGCGGGACGAGACGCGTCGTCGCGAAATAGCGGCGCTAATAAATCCGTCGACCGCACCGCTCCGTCGTCGTCATCGGTGTCGTCATCGCCACCACCACCCGTCATGTGCGTAACGAACGAACGCGGCGCGGTTCGTTACGCACCGCACCGCGCGACCGCACGACCGCGCGACCGCGTCCCCGACGACGACCGACGAGGCGAACGAACGAAACCCACCGAACGACCGCCGTCGGTTCGGTCGATCCCCCGCGACGTCGCGCGACGTCGCGTCGCGTTATCGGTACCCAAACACACACACACACACGCATCACCTTCCACAGAAATACCATCAAGTCATACACACGTATATACCCTTAAAACACACACAACACGTACTATGTATATAAAATACAAAACAAGTCCATCAAACACAATCACACGCATACAGCCCGCGGTTGAAAAAGAGACCGCCGCGCGTCCTCCGAGGACGGACGGACGTGTGGAAGTGTACGAACAGTGCATATGTACAAACAGTACCAACCACATTAAAATGTCGTTCCCGGAGAAAACGTACGGCTCACATCGCCCGACGCCCGCGTGTCGAGTCTCGATCGCCGGGGACCCGCGATCGGTGAAAACCACCGATCGATGACGAAACGAGGTTTAAATCTCGGAAAATATAGGGTCGGGTCGGGTCGGGTCGATCGGGTCGATCGCTCGGTCGGTCGGTCGGTCGGTCGGATCGATCGCGAAGATTCGTGGTCGTCGTCGTCGCGCGCGCACCGTTGGTTCCATCGCTCGGTTCGTTGGTCCCGTTCGGGTGTGTCGTTCGTTCGCGCGTCAGTGTTCGGACGGACGAGAGACGACGAACCGAGCGACGGCGCGCGGGGCGGAAACGGGACCGTCACCGGGGAGACGACGTGACGCGCGCGTCGGACCGTCGGCGCGTCGAACCGTCGGACCGGGCGTCGTCGTTCGGGACGCGGACGCGAAGGCGAAGGTTCGCTTTTGGACTGGATTTATTTATCCATTTGGACTGGATTATCCATTCGGGTGAGAGCGCGTTCGTTCGTTCGTCATCTTCGTCGTCTTCTCGGCCGAATACGCGCCGGGCGATCGATAGATTGCGTCGCGCGTCGCGCGTCGCGTTCGTCGTCTTCGGGGGGGGTCGATCGGGGATCACCGCGGCTGAGTCAGACGCGCGCGCTTTTTCTGAACGCGGCGCGTCCGCCCGAGGACGAATAGAGGAAGGAAATGTCGGACGGCGGCGGTGGATCGCCACGATCGCGCGCGATGGGAAGGATGTCTTCTACGAGCTCGATTCCGGAATTCGTCGAGGTGCGTGGGATGTATTACGACGCGATGGTGGAACTGTGCGGGGGCGAGCTCGAGGACTCGGGGTACCGGGAGACTTCGAATAAGTTTTGGAAAATTTCAGAGGAAGCGGGAGGCGTGGGGGATCGGAATCTCGAGTGTGAAGCGGCGCTGATTGCAATGGAGATTGAAATCAACGCTGTGAGACGAATGCATGTGAACGTGGAGCTGCTGGATGTGGAGAAGTTCCACGCGGCGACAAAGGAAATGGTTCGGATGGCGTACGATTTGGAGGATAAGATTTCAGAGACGCGGGCGCACGTGGTGTCGGGTGACTTTTATTCTTTAATGATTCGAAACGATGAAGCCGCGATGGAGCACTACGGGATGGCTAGAGCGCTGGCGCAAGAAAAAGGAATCGTCCCGCTCGAGCTCGAGGCGTGCAGACGCATGCGCTGGACGATGAGCGCGAGAGGAAAGATTGACGAGGCGGTGACGCTCTCGCACGAGGTGCTTCGATTGGCTCGAGTGTACACGCAAACGATGAGCGAAGAGTCGCCGACTCCGACGTCTAAGACGTCTCAAGTTGCATCCATGGTTCGTGAACACTGGTATCTCGGTGGATACATCAACCAAGAGGTGTACGCGCTCAAGGAGCACGGATGCGTGCTTCGAGGAGAAACGAAGCTCTTGGCTCGACCAATCATCGTAGATACGCATCAAGGTGAAGCGGCGGCGACGTTTGAAGACGCTCTCGTCGCCCTGGAAACGCACTGGAAAGACGTCGACATGAGCTTTGAGACAGACTCTGACGGCGCCGCCATCTATTTATCGCTTCTCGCGCATTTGGCTGATTTGTACGACAACCATCTCGGCCCGAGCGAGGACAATCACTCCAAAGCAGTTGATTATCGTCGTCGGTACGACGAATTGTCCTCGGGAACATTTGGCTCGAACGTTGAATGTCTGCTCTGTCACGAACCTCTCGGCGGTTTGGATGTCGACGACGCACGTGTCAAGCTCACGTACGCTTGGTACGCGTGCGCGTCGTCGCACCATTACCACACGCAATGCATAGAATCTTCCGAGCGAACGCGAGCAGATTACTGCTGTCTCGCGTGTCGTGCGGCGAGATTCGAAGTTGCGACGGGTTAAACAAACCCAAAGGTGACGAGTGTCGGTCGCCGTCTGACACGCACCATAAAAGGGCAAATGATTCAACTCCAATTCCATCCCTGATTCATTCATTAGTTGCTGCACGCATAAGCATTATCGAGTGTGTTTCTTCCACGAGCGTGGACGACAAAAGAATAGAGCAAAACATATTCTCACATCCGACGCCATCTGATTTGATGCATCGGTCGCTGTACTCATACTTCGATCGCGAGTGTTGCACTCGCGTGGGCGCATAATTGATTCATTCATACCGGTACCGCATTTATGACAACAAATTTCGTGACTGTATCATTCACCATTCCACCATTATTTCACTCTTCATGTAATACCACTTGGCCGCGAAAAACTAAATTTAGAACTTCATAACGCGACTCTCTCGCGTGATCCGAGTGCGCGCGCCTCGGGCAGCGTCGACCGAGATGGCGTCGGTGGAAACGGCAAAACCGACGACGTCCCGTAGGCTGGGGTACGTTTTTCCGTTAAGCCCGCGTCCGAACCTTCGACATGGAAATACATCCATCACGCTCGCTCGCGACGTATGACAACTCTGACTGACTCTCCAAAAAGATTAGGAAGCGTCCAACGCCTCGAACGACGCGGCGGTCAAATCATCGCCGTCACACATGACGTGACAAAAACCGGTTACAAAGCTCCGAACGCGTACGGCGCCCGCAGCGTCTTCCAATCCGAAACAACCTCTGGATTTTCCCAAAGCAAAGTCCTCGGCGCCGTAGCGTCCAACGCGCGCGGCGGCGCCAAGACATTGATGCCCTACACCCCAGACGCACCGAGAAACCGCCCAGTGGCGACGCTCCGAAACACCATCGGTAAGCGTTTTGGTCCATCGACGTCGACGACGCGGTCTCGCGAACCTTATCGCGGGGCATCATCCATCACCTTTACCGACGGTTCGTCCGCCAGTAGTCGTTCGGCGAGCCGATGGCGCACGACAAATCAAGTTATGCGCGCTCGAGCCTCCGTCGTCGCCACCGTCGGGTTCGAATCTAATCCCGGTATACGCGCGACGATCACGAGGAGGGTTCACGAGTCACAGAGACGGTAGTTTCACAGCCATCATTTGTTATGTAAATGTTAACCGCCATCCAAAAGTGCACACAAAATCTCAAATTGCAATCCTCATTCCACGCCGCGACGCATGACGCCGAACGATGACGCCGACGCACGCGATGTCGGCGAACGACTCGATGGGTACCACGAGACGCGAGGCGGGATCGAGCGTCGCGCGCCACCGGTGAACGCGTCGAACCCCGCGCCGACGACGAACGCTGTTGGGTCTTCAGTGCTCGGCTTACAAGCGCTCGCCGCGGCGAAACGCGCCGAGAAACGCGCGCGTGAGGGCGACGACGGCGACGACGGATCGTTCGCGAAACCGCGCGATCGCGGGTCGGGGTTTCGGGACAGGTGGCGCGACGGTGATGGGAAAACGACGACGATGTTTCGGTCGAGGAGGGACGAGACGCCGTCGCACCCGGGCGGAGTGAACGCGCGCGCGAAGGAGGCGATCGACAAACGACGTAAAGACGCGAGATTCGGGCGTGGGTTGCGTGGGGATGATGATTTCGATCGGTATCGGGAGCGGAATGACGACTATGGGCGAGAGCGTGGGAGAGGGCGGTGGAGAAGCGAAGGCAAAGGCGGCGACGGGGAGTGGGAAGAGACGCCAAGGAGGGATCGAGACGGACGGATGATGACGCCGAGGTTCGGTAAACGCGGGGATTGGGAGGACGATGGTGTGCGGGCGTCGCGACCGTCGACGGATCGTTCGCGCGGGGGATACGGGAGCTCGAGTCGGAGGTCGCATTCGTCAAGGTTTGATTTCGACGGGACTCCGGCGGCGACACCGTCGTGGAAGTCAAACGCATGGGCGAGCGATGCGATGTCGAATGCGAATAGGTTTGTTACCGAGGGCACGGAAGTTGTTGCCGAAGATGACGATCGCGCCGCAGCGCTCGCGCCGGATGCCGATGCGGAGAAGGTTTTGGATCGAGCGTGGTACGACGACGATGAAGGCGGCGGGGCGCACGGCGATGCGCACAATCCTTTCAGCACGAGTCTGCGCGACGAGGCGCGATACGCCAAGAAGGAGCAAGATTACGCCAAGAGACTCACGCGCCGAGACGGTTCGTTGATGTCCATGGCGGCGTCGAGACGTGTTAGTCAGCTCAACGCTGATTCCAACCAGTGGGAAGAAAACCGAATGATGACCTCTGGTGTGATTCGTATGAAGGAGATTGATCTCGATTTCGACGACATGGAGGAGAACAAGGCGGTGTTACTCGTGCACGACACCAAGCCCCCGTTTTTGGACGGTCGCATGGTGTTCACTAAGCAACAATCTACCGTTTTACCCGTCAAGGATGTCACGAGCGACATGGCGCTCATCGCTCGCAAGGGTTCCAACTTGGTTAAGGAGGTGCGGGCGAAGAGAGAGGAAGACAAGGGCAGGGACCGATTCTGGGAGATGAAGGGGTCGAAGATGGGCTCCATCACCGGGACGACGAAAGAGGAAGATAAAGAGGCGGCGGAGAAGGCTGCAGCTGTGAAGGATCGCGATGATGACAGACCCGACGTGGTTGGCGCCGACGGCGAAATCGACTTCAAGGCGGGCGCGAAATTTGCCGAGCACATGAAGAGCGCCAAGGCGAGCGCGCAGAGCGAGTTCGCCAGGACCAAGTCCATCAAAGAACAACGTGAGTTCTTGCCCGTGTTTGGATGCCGCGAGGATCTCATGCATGTCATTCGTGAAAACCAAATTGTCGTCGTCGTCGGCGAAACTGGTAGCGGCAAGACGACGCAAATGACGCAGTACATGCACGAGGAGGGTTACTCGACGTTCGGTATGATTGGTTGCACGCAGCCGCGTCGCGTGGCAGCCATGAGCGTTGCGAAGCGCGTGAGCGAAGAGATGGGGTGCGATTTAGGCAAAGAGGTTGGATACGCCATTCGTTTTGAAGACTGCACGGGCGAGGACACGCTCATCAAATACATGACGGATGGCGTGCTCTTGCGCGAGACGCTGCGAGAACCAGATTTGGATATGTACAGCTGCATCATCATGGACGAAGCGCACGAACGTTCCCTACACACTGACGTCTTGTTTGGTATTCTTAAAAAAGTTGTCGCGCGTCGCCGCGACTTCAAACTTATCGTCACATCGGCGACGTTGAACGCAGATAAGTTTAGCAACTTTTTCGGTTCGGTACCGATTTTCCACATTCCTGGTCGCACGTTCCCGGTCGAAGTGCTCTACTCGAAAACCCCGGTGGAGGATTACGTCGAGGCAGCGGTGAAACAAGCGCTCTCGGTGCACTTGTCCTCGGGTCCGGGTGACATTTTGATCTTCTTGACGGGTCAGGAGGAGATTGAGACGGCGACGTACGAGCTTGAACATCGCGTCGCGACGCTCATGAGCGAAGGCACGTGCCCACCGCTCAACGTACTGCCGATTTACTCCCAGTTGCCGAGCGATTTGCAAGCGAAGATTTTCCAAGACGCCGAGGACGGCAACAGAAAGTGCGTCGTGAGTACAAACATTGCGGAAACATCGCTCACGCTTGACGGCGTCATGTACGTCATCGACACTGGTTACTGCAAGCTCTCCGTCTTCAACCCGCGCATGGGTATGAATGCTCTGCAGGTGTTCCCGTGTGCACAAGCCGCGGTGAATCAGCGTTCTGGTCGCGCCGGTCGTACCGGCCCAGGTACGTGCTACCGCCTCTACACCGAGGTGGCGTACAAGCACGAAATGCTCGTCTCCACCGTTCCAGAGATTCAACGCACCAACCTCGGCAACGTCGTCTTGTTGTTGAAATCGCTCAACGTCGACAACTTGTTGGATTTTGATTTCATGGATCCTCCACCGCAGGAAAACATTCTCAATAGTATGTACTCGCTGTGGATTCTCGGCGCGCTCGACAACACGGGCGGTCTCACGAAACTCGGTTCGAAAATGGTTGAGTTTCCGGTGGATCCTCCGTTGGCGCAAATGCTCATCAAGGCGGAGGAGGCCAACTGCTCGAACGAAATGCTCACGGTGGTGGCCATGCTTTCGGTGCCTTCCGTGTGGTACCGCCCGAAAGATAGAGAGGAAGAGTCGGACTCGGCGCGAGAAAAGTTTTTCGTTCCAGAGAGCGATCACTTGACGCTTTTGAATGTCTACCAACAGTGGAAGAACAACGGCTACCGCAACGAGTGGTGCAACAAACACTTCATTCAAGGTAAGGGTTTGAAGAAGGGCCGAGAAGTTCGTGCGCAGTTGACAGACATTATGAATCAACAAAAGATTCAAATCGTCAGTTGCGGTCAAGATTGGGACGTTTGCCGTCGGTCCATCGCGGCGGCGTACTTTCATCAAGCGGCGCGTCTAAAGGGCGTGGGTGAATACGTAAACGCGAGGAATGGCATGCCGTGTCATCTCCATCCGAGCTCGGCTCTGTACGGTTTGGGATACACCCCCGATTACGTCGTGTACCACGAACTCATCATGACGTCCAAAGAGTACATGCAATGTGTTACCGCGGTCGAACCTCAGTGGCTTGCCGAGTTTGGTCCAATGTTTTTCACGCTCAAGGAGAGCCATTCGAGCATGTTGAAATCCAAGGCAAAACGCAAGGAGGACAAGGCTCGCATGGAAGCTGAGATGAAGGCTAAAAGAGAAGAAGACGAAGAGCGTGAAGCGTCCGAGCGCGCGCGCGATGAAGATCGGCGCGCACGACAACGAAGCGCGATCGTCACGCCTGGGCAGCGTTCCATTGCGGGGACGCCGAGAACGTCATCTGGCGCGTCCCGCCCGTCGACGGGTTCTCGCGGCGGTCCAGGCGGTCGAACCCCGGCGCGAAGACGCTTTGGATTGTAAGCGCGCGGGTTCACAAAGTAGAAGTTGACGAATTGATTTTTCTTTTGTAGTGTTTATAGCTAGAAGTTAACAGCCTTTTACAAACGCCTAACTCTGCACCGAGAGTCGCTTGAGGTGGTCCATGAAAATTTGCAAGCTCACGTCGTCGGTGAAAATGATATCGCTGCCCCCACCCATCGATGCACTGCTATTGTACGTCGCGCTCGGGTTGAGCTTAGCCAACAAGAATCGTGCCTGCGAGCCGTGCTGGTCGCAAACGACCAAGCGCGGGACAGGGAAGCGAGTCGCAAGGATTTGATCAGCCTCCGCCTTGGGAGCGGCGAGCAACTCTTTGAAAGCCACGTGCTCAGGTTGATCTTGGTAGTTCGCCTTGCGCCATTGTGCTATGGTCATGCCGTGGAAAACCACGACGCTAAAGAAGGCGTCGAGAACCAAGATGCGATCGGCGGCGATCGAGCACACGTCCAGCAAAACGGGCTCGGGCGGTCCGTTGAAACTGTATGCGGTCAGCGTCGGTTGGATCATCACCAGAGAGTTGTACACATTCTCACGCGTCAGAATCATGCGGAAATACGCCGTCTCATCGGGTGAGTTGTTGAACACTTGGACAAACTGAGATCGTCGCAAGTTGAACATGAACTGAGGGTAGATGCTAAACTGCGGCATGAGTTGGAACGAGTGCGGATCGTCTTTTCTGTAATCGCCAAATCGCTGGCAGAGTTGGATGAGCTTTCTATCCAACCATCGCGTTGCCGCAGGACAATCCGTCTCTTCTTCCGTCTCCATCTTCCAGGACAATTGTCGCGCCACGAGAACAGCCGCTGCTTCTTGGTCGAAACCGGCGGCGATGTCGTTCAAGTTGGCACCTTCGGTCCATCTTCTACTCGTGGTGATGACGCGCATGCGCGTCTCACCATTCGGCAAGGTGAAAGTACACAAAAATTGGAGGAAGAATTGCTGCGCTTGCTGGCCTTGCATAGCCATGGGCTGTTGTTCTTTTCCACCCGGATTAGCAACTTCAAAGTACACCGCCAAGGATGTCTCATTCGTCAGAGTACACATCTTCCAAGCCGTGGTGCCTCCGCTGCCTATTTGCACATCGGACACCGCTCCCGGCAAACCCTTGCGGTCGAGCGCCGCGCAAGGTCCGATGACCCCGGCCGTCTTCACGTCTCTACTCGTGATGACCTCAAACTGGCCGTTGTACGAGATTCCTAAGCCACCATCCGCATCTGGGGCGAAAAGCTTGCTAAAGGATGTCCTGAAGACGGTGTGCGAAAACGACTCTGCCAACACCACGTTACCTCCCGTTTTCTCAACGCAAACTTTCATCTCAGCGAGACCAACCTGATCTAACGCGCAGGCGAACACATCTAGAACGTGTCCGTTCGCGCACAGGTTGATGGCCACCTGCTCGTAATACTTTTTCGCCTTGGCGTAAAAGGGCGCCGCGCCCTTGACTATGTCCTTGTGCGAGCGAACCGCTTGCTCCATGTCCTTGGCGACAATCGTACCGCCACCATCCGTGGCGGCGCCGCCGGTGAACAACATCGCCCGCGCACTCATTCCAATGGCAGACATGGAGAGCAAGCAAGACGCCACCATAAGCGCAGTGCCCGTGCATCGCGAACGTCTACACGCCGGCAATGGCGCAAAGGCGTCGCGGTTCAATTCTTCCAAAATCGCCGTCAACTGAAACTCGCACTCGCTCAGCGGCACTAAAAACTTGGACCCGACCGGCATCGGCGACGCGCCACCCCCAGGTCCCACCGCCGCACCGTTCGGATGTCTTCCGTTCATCTGTCTATTTCCCCCGCCAAGCGACAGCTGGTCTTTAATCTGCTGTGTCGTAAACTCTTTATTTCCCCGAAACACGTACGACTTTGGACAATCCGTAAACCCGAGTTCATGCACGTGCACGTGCGTTCCAAACGTCACCAACCCAACCAACGCATCTTCCGGCAAAAAGCTCAACGCTTGCGTCAGCGCTTGTTTCAACGCTCGCAACTCTTCCTCCTCTGCGCACTGATCCACCACAAACAAATACGCCGGTGACGTCGACCCCGCCGGTCCACCGCGTCTCGGCACCACGTACTCAATCGTCGTATAGCTCGGAAACAACTCTGCGGGTAAATTCGTCTCGCTCAACGCCCCGTAATGCGGGGGGAAGTGGTTTCTCGCGTGACACATTGGACACACCCAGATCTTACTCGCAAAGTCCACCCTCGCGTACGGATTCAACGCACCGCCGCATCCTTTACATCGCACCGGTTCGTACGGAACCCTCGGGACGGTTTCCGCCGGGATGTTTTTCGCCGGCGTCACCACCGCACCGAACGGGACGACGCACTTGGCCATCTCGGCGCGGGAGTTCGCGACGACGTTCCAGGACATTCGCACCCCATCGTTCGCTTCGAGCGCCGACCAATCCACCGCGGACTGTTGCTGCGGTTGCGGTTGGTGTTGCTGCGCCGCGGGCGCCGCGGCGTACGCGGACGGATCGTACGCCGCGGACATTCGTGTCGGGCGTCCGGCGCGCGCGCGTGTGCGGCTCGACGTCGACGAACACTCATTCGATCGTTGAGATCACGCGTCGCGAGTGATAAAACCAGAAAATCGGACACATGGGCGATAC
>Ga0255770_10000673_pt1 | contig 31893 bp, 20 predicted proteins | sample 071ome_22_FD_179968 | JGI IMG/M metagenome (GOLD analysis project Ga0255770, IMG submission 179968) | Coastal salt marsh microbial communities from the Groves Creek Marsh, Skidaway Island, Georgia - 071404AT metaG (version 2) | ecosystem: Environmental > Aquatic > Marine > Intertidal zone >...
ACTCCGTCCAAGCCCTGGCGCTCGCGACCGCCTTCCCCTTTACCATCATCATCATTCTAATGAGCGTGAGCCTTATTCTCGGGCTTGTCCGAGAGCGTCAATTACTTCGGAGCGACGCGTCTACCGACTGATTGACTGATTAGTGACGGTGCCTCGGGATGGGTTAGACCGTTTTTCTTATCTCAAAGAATCTCGGCATATCTTGTCAATCGAGCCCATCAGCAAACCGTCACAAGAACACCGCCACAAACCACCGCTCTGAACCCGCGTCGCTCATGCGCATTGACGAGTCTTTATGTTCACCGCTCCCGGGATGTGGATCACGCTTAACACTGTACAAAAGACCTCGAGCACACGGGCATCACCCCATGAAGTCTCGATTACCCTGCTCTAGTTCTCATAATTTTTACCAAGCGCTAGCTCAGCTGTTGATCGTTGGTCCACACGAATTAATTTGAAATCTAATTGATCAAGCTCCTTTGGTGCGCCTGAAATCCTTTATTTCGTTGTTTTTATTAACATTTTTTGAGGATCCAGGTGCAATAATGAATTGATATCTAAATTTATGTACACTATGCGCTCTTCCAAACAGGACTTACCATGTTTCAAAGAAAGAAGTTGCACCTTGCAGTGCTTTCTGCCATCGCGGCTACCACCGCCCCACACGCCTCCGCTGAGCTAGAAGAGATCGTTGTTACCGCAACGAAGCGAGCGGTTCCCCTACAGGATGCTCCAGTGACGATCCAGGCCATCGGATCTAAAGAGCTAGAGGATCAAAACATCCAAGAATTTGCTGACTACGTGCAGTATCTCCCGAATGTTAACGCGGGCGGTCGAGGTCCAGGTCAGAACGAGATCTACATCCGAGGGGCTGCGGTTGACGCGATCAACATTACCGTTGCCGAGTCCCAAGGGTCCGCGCCCAACGTCGCCTTGTACCTTGATGAGCAACCGGTCACTGCGGGCGGCCGAAACCTTGATGTGTATATCAGCGATATGGAGCGAATTGAGGTACTCCCAGGGCCCCAGGGCACCCTCTACGGGGCGAGCTCAATGGCGGGAACGGTTCGACTCATTACCGCAAAGCCAGTACTCGACCAGTTCGATGCTTCTTTTAATGGCAGCTGGTCTAGCACCTCGGGCGGGGAAGACAGCAATTCAGCCGAAGTCATGCTGAACCTACCCATCATTGACGGCAAGATGGCCGTGCGGGTCGCGCTCTATAACGACCGTCAAGGTGGCTTCATCGACAACGTCGCTGGGGAATTCCAAGCCGACAACAGAATTAACCCAACCTTCCCAGGCGATTCTGTCACCTATGCTGAAGGCACGGTATTCGCTAACGGTACGGTGGTCGGAGCTGGCGGTCTGACTGTTCCTGTCATCAAAGCAGTTGCTAACAATGCAGGCTTGGTTGAGGACGACTTCAATGATGCTCATTACGCGGGTATGCGGCTCGGTGTGAAGTACGTCCTGTCTGATAACTGGGGATTACTTGTTCAGCACACGGCGCAATCACTTGCCACTGAGGGCGTGTTCGATTACGACCCGCTGCTCGATGACTTGCAGGTGTCTCGTTACTCGGACGATTTCCTGGATGATGAGTTTAATCAGACCGCATGGACACTTGAGGGATCCGTCGGCGATCTTGACATCGTCTATACCGGAGCTTTCCTTGATCGCGACGTTACAGCGAACATTGATTACACCGGTTACACCAATATCGGTGCCTTCATTTCAGGCTACCAATGCGAGTACTTGGTTGGCGGTTTCTACAATGGCCTCGGGACTGGCTACAACACGGACTATGATCCGACCACTTTTTACACCTTCGACCCCACGATTGGTGGTGATCCTGGCGTAATCGAATGCGGTTCACCGGCAAATGCTGCGCGAATCGAGAACGAGAATGAGCGCTGGACCCACGAGTTGCGTGTTGCCACGAATTGGGATGGGCCTCTCAACTTACAGGGCGGCGTCTTTTTCGAAGATTTCGAAATTCTTCATATTGGTGACTTCAATTATCAAGCGCCCATTGATGCAGGCTTTAATCCTATCGATATCCGAACGAACAGTCGCTTCGACAACGCTGAAGCTAACGGACGTGACCGGGTGACGGATTCAACGCAGTTCCGAAACGATAACACCCGTACCGAAGAGCAAATCGCGCTGTTTGGTGAGATCTCATTCGCCGTAACGGATGCACTGACCCTAGCCATTGGCGCACGTTATTACGATTTGGACTACGGCTTTACTGGATACGGTGCATGGCGTTATGGCAACCGGCCACTATTCGTTGATGATAACGATCCGACCAATGACATTTATCCTGCCCGGACTGGCGGCCGAGACTACGGCGTGCAGATCGACGAGATCGAACCGCTGAACATCACCGACACCATCATGCGATTCACCGCCTCGTGGCAGCCTGAAGACTCAGACACCCTGGTGTTCGCAACTTGGTCAGAAGGATACCGACCACCCGGCTTTAACAGGGCGGCGGCAGCGCGAGGAGTGTACGACGCAGACGCACAAAACGTGCGAGATGATGGCACCAATTGCGGCAATGATGTCGCTGTTAACAGCAATGCACTAACGGGCTTCCCTGGCTATTGCTTGCCATACATCTTTGAGTCAGATGCGCTTGAAAACGTTGAACTCGGCGTTAAGACCACGCTGCTCGACGGCTCACTCCGATTAAATGGTGCTCTCTACCGAATTGATTGGGAGGACATCCAAGTATCGCAGTTTGACTCACAGAACATCTCGATCTTGACCATCGTTGATAATGGTGGTGATGCTGAAATCACCGGATTAGAAATGGATATGGCATGGGCGGTGAATGACAACCTCACCGTCTTCGCGGCTGCATCGTTTAACGACACTGAGCTTGTCTATGTTGACCCTGCCTTCGACATTGTTGTCGCGGATGCAGGCAGCATGCTGCCACTCACGCCAGAAACTCAATTCAGCGTTCGAGCTCGATACGAGTGGGAATTGAACACCGACATGAGCGCGCATTGGCAGTTAGGCTACAAGTATGCGGGCGAAGCGCTCAACTCCATCGTTGACACGGTCGATGAGCCCAACACCATGCAAGATAGCTATGGCATTCTCGATGGATCCATCGGTGTTGCGAGCTTAGACAATGGTTGGGGGGTTGAACTTTTCGGGAGCAACCTGACGGACGAACGAGCACAGCTCCACATCAACCGACAGGACTTCTTTGAGAGAGTGACCACCAATCGTCCAAGAACGATTGGCCTAAGAGTCTCCTACGACCTACAATAACAATAGTTAACAGGTCATCCCTTGGATGCAGCGATTCGCTGCATCCAAGCGGATTCAGGGTGAGTGATGTCGGATGACATCCAAACAACATTAGCGGAGGCACAAAAGGCCCTCGCAGCATCCAAACCGGCGATCGCAGCCAAACTCCTCAGTGATATTCTGAAGCTCGATGCCAGTCATCGAGACGCTAACTACTATCTCGCCGTTATCAATCGCCAGGCTGGCCAACCAGACAAAGCGCTTACGCATTTAAGTGAGATACTTCGCATCGATCCTAGGGACGCGGCCGCGAGCCAAGAGAAAGGGTTCAGTGAGATGGCAATCAATCAGCCATCCGAGGCACTAACAAGCTTTAGGCGGGCAGTCACACTCAATGATGCGTTACTCCCCAGCTGGAAGGCGCTCGCGGCTCTCGGAGCGCAGCTGGACCAGCCCCGCATTCGATCTGAAGCCGAAGATCAGATCAACCGCTTGTCATCACTACCAAAGCCTTTGCTCCAAGTTCGATCCCTGATCCAGGAGAAAAAGCTATTTCTGGCCGAGCGGCTCTGCCGCCAATTTCTAAAACAGCACCCGAGGCATGTCGAGGGCATGCGGTTACTCGCCTATCTTGGCGTCCTCACCGAGGTGCTTGATGACGCTGAAGTGATCCTCTCGCATGCCATCCAGTTCGAACCTGATAATCGATTGGCTCGTTTTGACTACATGACGGTGCTGTACAAGCGCCAAAAATACCAAGCAGCGTTCGATCAAGCGGAATTCCTATTGAGCCTTGACCCTGACAACGTTCAGTACCAGACCGCTTATGCGAATCAATGTGTTGCCCTCGGTAGATTTGATGAAGCCATCGAAATCTACGATTCGGTGCAAGACCAGGTAAGCGATCCGGCGCTGGTTCATTTATTGCGCGGACACGCGCTGAAAACCATCGGCAAAGCTCAAGATGCCATTGACGCTTATCGACGGGCGGCAACCCAGCGCCCAGACTTTGGCGACGCGTATTGGAGCCTTGCCAACCTTAAGACCTATCGCTTTACGCCCGACGAAGTCGACCGAATGGCCGATCACGCTAGCACGCCATCGACCAGCGAAATCGATCAGGTCCACCTGCTTTTCGCCCTGGGCAAACATTTGGAGGACGATGGTCAATACGAGGCGGCATTTGATGCTTATGAGAGCGGCAATGATAAAAAATTAGAAGCGTTGCAGTTCGATGGCGCGCTCTTAAGCCAGCGCATGCGACTGCAAACAACGGCTTGTACTGAAACCCTTTTTTCGACTAAAAAAGGGTTCGGTTGCCAGGCGCCAGACCCCATCTTTATCGTTGGGCTACCTCGCGCTGGATCGACCCTACTCGAGCAGATTTTGTCCTCTCATTCCCAGGTCGAAGGGACCCAGGAACTCCCCAATATCGCGAGCTACGCGTTCGAGCTAGATGGTAGGCGTCGTATACAAGAAGACCCGGTCTACCCACACTGTTTAGAAACGCTCGACAAGGAGGCCTGCTTGGCACTCGGCGAGCGCTACTTAGAAGAGACTAGCGTGCATCGATCCGGAGCACCTTTTTTCATTGACAAGATGCCCAACAACTTTCGGCACATCGGGCTAATTCATCTCATCCTTCCAAATGCGAAGATCATCGACGCGAGGAGGCATCCGCTAGCTTGCTGCTTTAGCGGTTTCAAGCAGCTTTTCTCTAGCGGGCAGGAGTTTACCTACGGCCTGACCAACATTGGTCGCTACTATCGTGATTACATCGAACTGATGGCGCACTGGGATGCCGTGCTACCTGGCCGAGTCTTACGTGTCCACCACGAGTCAGTGGTTTTCTCCCTTGAGGATGAAGTAAAACGCATGCTCGCGTATTGCGGACTAGACTTCGAACCTGCCTGTCTGCAGTTTTTCGAAAGCGAGCGGAGCGTTCGCACGCCGAGCTCTGAACAAGTTCGGCAACCCATCTTTACTAGCAGTCTAGACACATGGAAGGCATTTGACCCGTGGCTCACCCCACTCAAAAATGCCATCGGCTCAGACATCCTCGACACCTACCCTGATCCTCGATTGGGCGGTTAGCCTCCTCTCGGCGCTCCCTACAAGATTCTCTTGAAATCATCGTGCGGCGATATGACATCGCCGGCCTACTATTCTGCCAATCACGGCCCAATGCGGTGATCGACAGACCGCAGCGAAGCGTGGAATACTAGCCGCACAAACCGACCGCTTTCTCGTCATAATTAGGGCTGATGGGTCGAAGAACCTAACGGAGGGGCTTTAGATGAAGCACTACGATATTGTCATCAAGAATGGCCAAGTTTACGACGGCACAGGCAACGCACCCTATCAAGCAGATATCGCCATCCTAGACGGAAAAATCGCCGCCATTGAATCATCCATGACTGCAAGCGCAGAGCGAACCATTGATGCCGAAGGCAAGATCGTCACTCCCGGGTTTGTTGACGTTCACACGCATTATGACGGTCAAGCGACCTGGGATAACCATCTAGCCCCTTCTTCCAACCTCGGCACAACCACTGTCGTCATGGGCAATTGCGGCGTTGGCTTCGCCCCTTGTCGGCAAGAGGATCACGATGTCTTGATCAAGCTCATGGAGGGTGTCGAAGAAATTCCCGAGACCGCAATGAGCGAAGGGTTGCCCTGGGACTGGGAGAGCTTTCCCGAGTATTTGGACAGCCTCGACAAAAGACCCAGGGATATCGATGTTGCGGCGCTCTTACCTCACGGCCCCTTGCGCGTGTTCGTTATGGGTGATCGCGCAGTCAATCGGGAGCCTGCCACTGAAGCCGATATAGAGGCCATGAAAGTCCTTCTTAAGGAGGGCGTGGAAGCTGGAGCGGTAGGTTTTTCAACATCCAGAACACTCGTTCATCGAAGCGCAGACGGCAATCTTGTCCCCACCTATAAGGCAGCCACTAGAGAACTCAAGTCCCTCGGTGAAAGCCTCTCTGGCCAGAAAGGTCATGTCTTCCAACTGATCTCAGACTGGGAAGATCCTCAAGATGAGTTCTCTATCTTGAAGGAGGTCAGTGAAAAAACTGGGGCCAAGGGAACCTTCACGTTATTGCACTTAGACAACGAGCCAGACCTCTGGGAAGAACAGTTGTCCATGGTTGAATCTGCGCAGTCAGAAGGGCTTGATATTAGAGGCCAGGTACTTTCGAGACCCGTTGGCATGATGATGGGAATTCCCTCGTCCATGAACCCCTTTTATCGAAGGCCGAGCTACATGGCGCTCGATGATCTACCGTGGGAGACCCGGCTCGAGCGATTGAAAGACCCTGAAACCAAAGCCGCGATCTTGAGCGAGGACAACATCAACCCTCACATTTTTGTTCGAATCTTCAACGATCGCTTCGACAAGATGTACCCCATGGAAGATCCCATCGAGTATCTGCCAGATGCCGACCAATCTGTTGCAGCGCGAGCTGAGGCCGCAGGTGAGCAGCCAGCCAGTTGGTTGTATGACTTTTTCTTAGAGAACGACGGTAAGAATCTCATCTACATTCCTGCTGCTAACTACAATGCCGATATCCCGCGATTGTTACAGCATCCCTTCACGGTCTCCGCACTCGGAGACGGTGGCGCCCATGTGGGTTCAATCTGCGATACCAGCGCCAACATATACGTACTGACTAAATGGGTTAAGAAAGAGTCAAAAGTTGAGCTGGCTAAGGCAATCCACTTACTCACTCAGCAGCCGGCCTCACTGTACTCCCTAACCGATCGAGGCATGCTGGGCGTTGGCAAAAAAGCAGACGTCAATGTGATTGATATCGATCGTTTGCAATTGAAGACGCCGCACATCGTTCACGATCTACCCGCCGGAGGAAAGCGCTTTTTGCAAAACGCAGAGGGCCTTGAGGCGACAATTGTTGCTGGCGAGATCACGTTTTTGCAGGGCCAGCCCACCGGCGCATTACCCGGCAAGCTTGTTCGGAGCGGACAAATCACGGCCTAAATCAGCCTGGTCACAGAACAAGCCATGCAAGCTGCTGGAATGACGCATCAAGGCCATTTGCGGGCTCGCAACGAGGACGCTTTTTGGTTCGACGAGCGCCGAGGCTTCCTCTCCATTGCCGACGGTCTAGGCGGTCACGGGTTTGGTCACTTAGCTAGCCAAGAAACCATCGATTTCGTGACGAGAGATGTTCAGTCCGGAAGCCTTCATCGGGATGACCCGACACTCACCGCGCTGGTACAGGCCGTTAACCGCCACATTTATCAACTGTCCCAAGATCATCCCGGCGCTGACGGTATGCGTTCCACCCTCGCCTGCTTGCACTGGCGGGATGCAGTCTTTAATTGCGCTTGGCTGGGCGACTCACGAATTTATTTAGGCACATCGATTGAATCGCTTCAGTGCGTCAGCGATGATCACACGCTATTTTCCCAGAAAAAGCGACAGGGCATCAGGCCTCAACCAGAGGACAAGCACCTTTTGACTCGAAGTATTGGCGGGCCTTTTGAGGTGAATGTGGGCACTCGCCAAATCCCGATACCCGAGAGCGGCGAGTATCGTGCCCTGCTCGCCACTGACGGCTTACACAATGTGGTGACTCACCGAGAAATGAGCGAGATTCTCTTTCAAGATATTTCGTTAGTCGAAATCTGCGAGCAATTGATTCATGCCGCATTAAGACAAGGCGGACCAGATAACATTAGCGTCATTGTGGCGAAGGGCATGTCAGCTCATTAGCCAATTTTCGCTCAAGACCCGCAACACCTCATTCATCGAGCCAACTCGGCGATCCGGATCTTTTTGCAGACATTGCATCGTCAGATCCTCAAGCATTTTTGGGATTTTCGCACTCGTTTTAGTGGACGGTGCAACCGGCGGCTCCGAACGCACCTTCTCGGCCAAGATATCCATGCGCTCGCCCTCAAACACCGTCTGTCCACAGAGAATCTCGTACAGTACAGCGCCCAGGCTATACACATCCGAGCGATCATCGATCGAGTCCTCTTTATCCAATTGCTCAGGGGACATGTAACTGATCGTGCCCTGCACCGGTCCATGCTGAGTCATATGCGACACAGGTTTGCCATCGTTGGCCGAACCAGATTCAGGACCCGAGGGTGACGCGGAGTCTCCTACCTCGGCGGCTCGATGATCCCAAACCTTCGCCAGCCCCCAATCGAGCAAAACAATTTCGCCAAACCGCCCTACCAGAATGTTCTCGGGCTTGATGTCGCGATGGAGCACCCCTTTTTGGTGCGCAAACGCAAGGGCATTGGCAATTTGCTCGATGACATTAATCATTTGTGTCAGGTCATAGCGCTCTCGATAGTCGAGCAACTCTCGTAGCGTGTAGCCTTCTAGCAATTTCATCGTAAAGAAATACCCGCCGTCTCGCGTCCTGCCTAGATCATAGGTTGGGACGATATTTGGGTGCTGGAGACGAGCGATGATTCTGGCCTCACGTAGGAGTCGGCGTTGCTCGATGTCGTCGCTGGCAAATTCTCGCCTCAGGCTTTTGTGGCATACCTTGCGCCCAAGATAGAGGTCCATACAGGATTGAATGGTTGACTTGCCGCCCTTGGCAATCTGCGAGAACAACGCATAGCGAAAAGCAGGGTTCAAAGTCTCCGCAAGCGGTTTGTCCGTTTCGGCTAGCGTGAGCTTCTCATCGTCATCAATCGGATTTTGATAGGTCGGCATGGAACCTCAAAGATTCATCGCGTCAGTCGCCTTCTTTGAATCCTACCCGAATCTGCTGGGCTGACGCACCCTTAGTTCGGTGCTCGAAGACTACATCCTTCGTTGGCATTCGCTTATCGTGACTGTCATGTTCACTTGATTGAGGAGAGTAAAGCGCGGCACGCTCTACGGTTTAAAAAAAGCCGGCGGCAAATCCAAAGCTTCGCACCCGAAGAAGTTCATGCAGCATTGTTGATACAGCGCTATTGATATAGAGCTATTCATACAGAGCCATTGATAAAGAGCTACTCATAGCAGGCTGTTAATTCAAAGCCTTTGATTAAAGACTGCTGTTCGATATAGCACTTGGGAACAGCCATACTTAGCACAATCGAATCTGGTTGTTTGGCCCAGCAGGCCGCGATTCATCGACAAAAGGACGAACACATGACATCTCACCCTCTTACCCGCGAGTACTTTCAGAGTGCGTTCGTTGTTGAGAACCTTGAGGCCGCATGCCACCAGTGGAGCAACAATTTCGGCATTGGCCCGTTTTTTATCAAAGACTATCGACCCGGTGCTTTTGATCAAGTCACCTACCGAGGAGCGCCTGCCGACCTCTCGATGCGAGTAGCACTGGCGCAGGCAGGAACCATCCAGATTGAGCTCATTGAACCTGGCCCGGGACCCTCTGCCTATCGGGAGATGGTACCCCAGGGGTCACCGCCCACCTTTCATCACTTTTGCGCATGGACTGATGACTTTGCTGCGGATCAACATATTCTGGAATCAAAAGGGTGTGAGGCAGTCAACATAGGCCACTCTGGGCCGGTGACATTCGGCTATTTCGATACCAGAGAGACGCTCGGCTGCATGCTAGAAATTGTTACGCGCTTGCCCGCTGTCGAGGCGCGATTCGCGATGATTGCGGATGCTGCAAGGGACTGGGACGGTACCGACCCAATTCGCGAGTAGATGAAGAATCGTTCAACACTCAGCGCTTTATGGCTTGAACCCTTTAAATCCGATGAGTCAGCACCGTCCAGCCCGTCTCTTTTTTCAGTCGTCAATCCATGGCCCGAGGCTGTTTACCTGGCAACATCGCGCTGGCGAAGGCTGTGCGTAATCTGAGATTCGAAACTACCTACTCGCAATACGCTTTAGACTCAGACCTGCAATGTAGGAAGGAAGGCGGTCCGACGCTAAGCCTAGCCCTGCATTCCCTGTGATCCGATGGAATCATCTATTAGGAACTAGACCCTAGTTGCCAAATCAGCAACACTTACCAGCTCTTTCTATGCGTGAGCCTCTATCGATGTCTGTTTCCGTCAACTTTTTTGACCCTGAAGTTCAAGCGTGCCCCTATGAGCACTACCAAGCGCTCCATGACGGCGCCCCTGTATACCAAGACCCCATGACAGGGATTTACCACGTGAGCCGCTTCCAAGATGTTCGCCACATCTTAGCGAACCACGAACTATTCTCAGGGAACGCAAGCCGAGGCACCAAGACACTGACCCCGAGACAGCAAAAGGTCAACGAGCGCTTTCAAGAAAATGGATGGGTGCCTTCTAGAACGTTGATTGCACGCGACGAACCCAACCACAAACAAATGCGAACGATGTTCAATGAGGCGTTTAGGCCTGCGAAGATCAATGATCTCGAGCCTTTTGTTCAAAGTACCGCCGAGGACCTTTTCGCAATAATCGCTGAAACTGGAGAGTGCGACTGGGTTTCAGCCATGTCAGTTCCTCTCCCACTCACGATTATCGTCAAGCAAATGGGAGCCGATCTAGCCGACCTCTGGAAAATTAAGGCCTGGACCGACGCCTTCTTCAAACGCATCAGCATGATGCTTACTGAGGAAGAAGAATTAGACGCGGTGGATCGAGAGATAGAAGCGCAACATTACTTCCAGCCGATCTTCGAGCGGCTACGAGTTTCGCCAAATGACACACTGCTATCTGAACTCGTCAATCGTGAAATCCCCGAATGGGGTCGAACGCTCACCGACGAGGAACTGCATGCTGAGATGATGGCAGACACCTTTGTCGGTGGCAGCGAGACCACCACCAACGCACTCTCTGCCGGCGTGAAGCTGCTCATCGAGCAACCCGAGATTTGGGATCGCCTTAAGGCTGACCCCTCTTTACTTAAACCCTTCGTTGAGGAAGTTCTGAGACTCGAGTCGCCGGTGCAAATGCTGCTGAGACGGGCCACCCAGGACACTGAAATTGCAGGCGTATCTATTCCGGAGGGCGCTCTTATCGGGGTCCGCTACGGCGCCGCCAATCGGGATGCGAGCCAGTTTGAATGCCCCCACGAGATCAATTTAGACCGATCAAAACCGGGTGCCCACGTCGCCTTCGGCTCAGGTGTCCACCATTGCCTCGGGGCTCCACTTGCTCGCAGAGAACTCTGGTGGGGCTTCAAGGTGCTCCTTGATGGGGCCAAGTCCATTCGATTCGCTGAGCCTGATCCTACGTTTAATTACCGCCCACATTGTCTACTCCGTTCACTCGAATCACTACCCATTAAAGTCGATCTAGAATGATCGGCAATAACTGAGACAACGGGGCCGACTGCATCACCCGCAAAAAACAGGATCAGTACATCAAGCGTGAACAAAAAGACCTGACAGACGAGGCGCTCAGGCCATAAACCGCCATGGCTTCGCCGAACGCACCCGCTTCCTTGATGGCCTCCATTACAAAAAAACCCAGCCGAAGCTGGGTTTTTTCCTAAACCGTACTGATCAAAGATCAAAACGGTCGAGCGTCATCACCTTATCCCACGCGGCAATGAAGTCGCCAATGAATCGGTCCTGGGCATCGTCATAGGCATAGGCTTCAGCCACTGCACGGAGTTCCGAGTTTGAACCGAAAATTAGGTCGACTGGCGTCGCGGTGTACTTCACTTCACCGGACTGTCGATCCCGACCTTGATATAGCGCGTCGCCTGAAGGCGACCACACGGTTCCCATATCGAGCAGGTTAACGAAAAAGTCATTGCTGAGTACTCCCGGCCGATCAGTGAGGACGCCATGAGTAACATCCCCCGTATTAGCGCCCAGCACCCGAAGCCCACCTAGCAGTGCTGTCATTTCAGGTACAGTGAGATTCAGTTGATCAGCGCGATCGACGAGCATCTCTGTAGGCGAGCGATAGCTTCGCTCTGCGTCGTAGTAGTTCCGAAAAGCGTCGGCTGATGGCTCGAGCAGCCCAAACGATTCGATATCCGTCTGAGTTTGAAGTGCATCTCCTCGACCTGGCGTAAAGGGCACCTCAACATCTATCCCAGCCGCTTCTGCTGCCATTTCAAGGCCGACTACGCCCGCCAGAACAATGGTGTCCGCAAGTGAAACCTGCACCCCGCGACGAGCTTTTGCGTTGAAATCGCTCTGTATGCCCGACAACACTTCTAGTGCCTCTGACAAACCCTCAGGATCATTAACAGACCACCCATTCTGAGGCGCCAGAGCTAAACGAGCGCCATTGGCACCGCCACGCATATCGCTGTGTCGATAGGATGACGCCGAGGCCCATGCGACCTTCACCATGTCGGAAATTCCCAGTCCACTCTCGCTAATTGCCTGCTTGAGCTTCTTAATATCTCGCGCCCCAACCAACTTGTAGTCAGGAGTGGGGATTGGATCCTGCCAAATCTGTACTTCATTGGGGACATCGTCTCCAAGATATCTAGCCCTTGGCCCCATATCTCGGTGGGTCAATTTGAACCACGCTTTAGCGAAAGCCAGCTGGTATTCGTCAGGATTTTCCAGAAAGCGTGTGGCGATCGCCCGATAAGCCGGATCAAACTTGAGCGCCATGTCCGCTGTGGTCATTACAGGCGGATTGAACTTGCCCTCGACGTGCGCATCAGGGACTACCGTATGCATAGACTTATCCGTTGGGATCCACTGAACAGCGCCTGCTGGCGACTGCGACAACTCCCACTCTAAGTTCAGAAGATTCTGTAGGTACAACGTGGTCCACTGGGTTGGAGCCTGTGTCCAAGCTCCCTCAAGCCCACTCGTTACTGTATCCTCTGAGTGGCCTTTCCCGCACGAGTTTTTCCACCCCAGCCCCTGCTGCTCGATTTCTCCGGCGCCTGGTTCAACGCCTACGCACTGACCACCTTTATGCGCGCCGTGCATCTTCCCGAAGGTGTGCCCTCCCGCGACAAGCGCGACGGTTTCTTCGTCGTTCATGGCCATTCGACCAAACGCAACGCGGATATTTCTTGCAGAGCCAAGAGGATCAGGTTTACCCATAGGACCTTCAGGGTTTACGTAAATGAGGCCCATATGAGTGGCGCCCAAGGGCCGCTGGAGCTTGCCGTCCTTTGTTTGTCGGTCGCTCGCGAGCATTTCGACCTCCGGTCCCCAGTAAACGACGTCCGGCTCCCAATCATCAGATCGACCACCCGCGAAACCGAAGGTTTCGAAACCCATGTTTTCAAGCGCGACATTGCCAGCGAGGATCATCAGGTCGCCCCACGAGAGGCTTGCGCCATACTTTTGCTTAATCGGCCAAAGCAAACGTTTCGCCTTGTCGAGGTTACCGTTGTCTGGCCAGCTATTCAGGGGGTCGAATCGCATTTGACCACCGTCTCCCCCACCGCGGCCGTCAAGCGTTCGGTATGTGCCGGCACTATGCCAAGTCATGCGAATGAAGAAAGGCCCATAATTACCCCAGTCCGCTGGCCACCAATCCTGCGAATCGGTTAACACAGCGTCAATGTCTTCCTTGACCGCATCCAAATCCAGCGCGGCAAACGCTTCAGCATAGTCAAAAGATGCCCCGAGTGGATTTGATCGAGCATCTTGGTCACGCAGAGGTGACAAATCGAGCTGATCCGGCCACCAAAATTGATTGGTTTTAACGGTCGTTGGTGCCATTTGCGACGCTGGTTTCATCGCCGCATGGCCGTGCCCATCCGCCATCGTGACACCTGTGTTTGTCAAAGCGAGTAACCCAGCCATGACCATGCTGCGGTGCAGCCATTCTATTTTAGGTCTCATCCCTATCCTCCATGGTTCATTTGAGCAGCAGCGTCAGACCCTGTTGCCTGTGCCCTGCGCTTTCCCTCGCAAGCATTCTCTCTAATGCGAACGATTTGTATAGCGCATTATTTCAATGAGAACGATCGAAAAAACCACTTGTTATTGACCATGGGTATTCATCGATCGCCGATGGATCATCCGCCACTCGCACTGTGACCCATCAACCTGACAGTTCGGTCTCAATAACTCTTGGTCAATATCCTCACCAGCGAGCAGAAACCAAGGGGTAGAAAACCTTCGGTTCGTAATGAAAGGCTAAAGGCCTGAGGCGTTAGTGAGGATCGACATGAAGCGCTGGTGATCAGCAACAAAGGCAAACCACCTGAGTGCGACTCTGGTTATGAATGATGCGTGCTAAGGAGCAGTTACAAGAATACCCAGCAGAGAGATCTAAAGGCTTGAGTGTCACCCTGAAGCATTAGTGGGTAGGACCACTGAATGTTGGGCAAGCAAAGACTTACCCGTCGCGACTCATCACCAATCCAACCTGTCTTGATTGGGCAATCAGCTGACCAGTGCTATCCCATAGGCAACCCGTTTCGATCATCCTCCCTTCATTCAAATCACTGGTTTGGAATTCGGCAAGCACCCAACCATCGGCCGGGCGCCGTCGAACATGAACAGTGAGCTCAATCGTAGGAACCCAACCAACGTTACCGAGTTTGACAAAGGTCGACGGGGGGAACGTGTCACTAAAGAGAAGGAGCGAGCGAACATCCACTGGCCGATGATCCTTGTGCCGAATCCATCCCGATAATTTGGGTGCTTGATGCAGTCCCGAATTCATCTGGTTCGGGTTGAGGCGCACATCTAACTTACTCATCATCGGGATATCGATGCCCTGTATGTCTCCCGTACGAGAGAGGCATTCCTCGGGCGGCGGTATCTCGACCGGGGCAATGGAGATGTCCGCATCGACACCCGCTGATTGCATGAGATCTGAGTATGCAGCCATGGATACGAGCCTTACGGAACCGTCTTGAATGAGCGTCGCGCGTGCCGTCGTCAACGACCGCCCGACCCGCAACACTTCAACGTCCACTTCGAAAGGTTGGCCGGAGAGCCCTGGCCTCAGATAGTGCGTGGTAAAAGAAATGGGATCTGGATGGCTCACCTCTTCCGAGAAGGCCGCAGAAATGATGGAGAGCAAAAAGCCGCCATTAGGATTGTCGCCAATGTTCCAGCCATCGGTCATGACGCCTCGGTAGCGTCCATCACCAATCACTTCGATACGCGTGTCTTGATCAAACTGAAAGGTCATCGCATTGGCAACGTTGTCGATCGAGTCATTGAAAGACCCTCATCTGGCCACACTATGCCTCCCTTGTGCAAGCCAGTCGCCTACTCAGCCGTGCTTATTTTGTAGGCACAAGGCAGTCAAGGGAGCCGGTTACAGTTCCGCTTTAGTCTGATAGGGTTTTTAACTGACAAACTGATTGAGCCTAAGGAGCCGAAAAATGGAGCAGAAGGTTGCCCTAGTCACAGGGGGTGCATCGGGTATCGGCGAGGAGGTGTGCCGCCTGCTCGCGGAGCATCAATTCCTCGTTGCCGTCTGCGACATTGATCGAGACAAAGCGGAGACAGTGGCCCGATCGATTGGCGGCATAGGTGTCGAGTGCGATGTCGCAAGCCCTCAAAGCGTTCAGTCTGCGGCATCGAGATGCAAGGCAGAGCTTGGAGCGCCTGATTTTGCCCACCTCAATGCCGGCATTATGACGTCCGCTCCTGGTGAGCCTTACCAACCGATTGAAACCGTGCCGCTCGACGCGTACCGCAAAATCATGGGTGTCAATCTTGATGGAGTATTCAACGGCCTCCAAACCTTTTTGCCGACTATGCAAGAACGCGGAGGCTGCATCACTGTTACCGCGTCCATTGCAGGGCTGGGATTCGTCCCCGTAGATCCGCTTTATACCGCAACGAAACACGCCGTCATCGGACTCACGCGAGCCGTCGCTGCTGCAAACGCGGGTTCACAGGTCCGCATCAACGCTATCTGCCCTGGCGTGGTGGACACTGCCATCGTGCCACCTGACTTCAAATCTAGACCAATGATGCCGGCGCGTATGCTGGCAGAAGAGGTCGTCGATCTATACAAAAACGGCCAGAACGGTGAGGTTCGAGTGAAGATCGCGGCCGATCGTCCCAGCTTCGTCGTGGAGCCGGTACCGCTCTAGACGCTTAAGGAGGATAAAAAAGCTTAGTGGGCCGCAGACGATCAGTCGTTAGCCTCGCCAACCCTTTTCAGAAGGTTGCTACGGCTAGTCGATACGCTGAATGATCGTTCCAGTGCCAAGACCACCGCCGCAGCACATCGCAATAAGGCCGTACTCCTCTCCCGTTCGCTGCAGTTCGTGCACTGCTTTCGTGGTCAGAAAACAGCCGGTCGCACCCAATGGATGACCGAGCGAGATGGCGCCGCCGTTGGGGTTCACTTTGTCCATGTCTGCACCAACCGTTTTCGCCCAAGACAAAACAACAGATGCGAATGCCTCGTTCACCTCGAAAACGTCAATATCGTTAATCGAAAGTCCAGTCTTATCCAACATTTTCTCGGTCGCAGGGATTGGGCCTTCGAGCATAAGAACCGGGTCGCACCCTACCAGCTGCGCATCAAGCACCCTCGCCATCGGCTTAAGACCTAGCTCCGCAGCTTTTGAGGCCGTCATCAGTAACACTGCCGCTGCACCATCTGCAATTTGTGATGAGGTTCCAGCAGTGTGAACGCCATCTTTCCTAGCCACTGGCTTTAACTCACCAAGTGCCTCAAGACTAGTCTCTCTCGGAACTTCATCCGTTTTGAACATCACACTGTCATCGGTGCGCTTACCATCCGGCCCAAACACAGGCACCTCTAAAGGAATAATCTGGGATTCAAAATGACCCGCATCAATCGCCCGTCTGGCACGCTCTTGTGACTCAAGGCCAAACGCATCTGTGTCGCCCCTGGTCAGCTGATACTTCTCAGCCATTCGCTCCGCACCTTCGAACTGGCTGGTGAACTCGTATTGCTCAAAGTAGGAGCGGGACACGGGCTTACCCATTTCTGGTGCAAGGCCAACCGAGTCAGAACCAATTGGCAACCGGGACATGTTTTCAACGCCACAGGCCATGACGACGTCCGCCATTCCAGCGCGCAATTGGCTCGTTGCTAAATGCACCGCCTCTTGAGATGAACCACACTGAGAATCGATAGTGATACAAGGCGTGCCTTCTGCACCGCCGTGAGAGAGCCAGGCCGTTCGAGTGATGTTCATGCCCTGTGCGGCCAGTTTGTTGATACAGCCACCGATGATCTGATCCACCGTGTCGGGAGAGACTCCATTGCGCTCGAGGAGCTCCATCATGACCGGTCCGAGCGTATCGGATGGGTGCACCAGCCCAAGTGTGCCGTTTTTTCTACCTACCGCTGAGCGAGCGGCATCAACAATTACTACGTCTTCCATATCGATGGCCTAAATGAAAAAGAGTCGACAGTTTGCCGAAAAAAACACCGAGCGTCGATGCAATCAACCCAATGGAATGGCTGTTTCCGCTGCCGTGAAAAGTAATGCTATGAAAAGCAATTTATAAAAATCCTGTTATCAAACGTGGCGTTATAAGATCGAGACGCTTTTGAGAGTCGATTTCTCTAACACTGCTGACGCCGACATCGATGGCTTATCGCACTGCGACTGTCATGCCGATGACGTGGAATCAGGGTTGAGGTTTCAGGGCCCCATTTTCTTGAGATAGGTTCAGCGCCCGTTTGCTATCGACGATAGGTCTCAATTCTGCTCCCTGCCGCTGGAAGGGAATAAGAATCGTTGCGAATTATGGGTTGGCGGGGCACCAATCAGAGAGTGAGAATCTTGCGGGTTATCAGGCTAGTGGCGATTGCGTTGTTTAGCTCTAAACTGCTCGAAGTGGTCGATTGATAATGTAACGCTTGAACAGGTCAGCATCACCGTAGTGATCTTCAATTTCGTTGACACTCTCTTCTCTCAGAACGTCCGCTTGCTGGCGGTCCGTTTGCACCATAGCGAGTGCGTCAGCGAACGCCCCTTCATTGGTATGTTCTTCGTCTACCGACGAAAAGGAGGCAGGTACTGAAAAGACAGCCACTAGAGCCGCAGCTCGCAGGACTTTGCAGAGATTCAATGCCTTAACTATGGGGAAGCCAAATAACATGCAGGAAGCTTAGTCTCTTTCAGCTTGGCCACAAGGCTTTACCCACAGGCTTAATCAGAAATTAACGTATCTTCACAAAATCTTTACACGAGCAGAGAATAGCCCTAAATCAGGAGCTCCGAGTCACTATCGTCCGAAGTTATGGAGGATCCAGGTGCGCTGGACCAGCCCAGCTTTGAGTGGATGCGACATCGTTTTTTAGCGTTCGACGTAATTTCCTGATGCAATCTCGTGGTCAGTGAATATTTTGGGCGAAAAAAACCGCGCGAAGCGCGGCTTTGATACCCTGAGGTTAAACCCTATCTCATTCGATGTTGGCTAAGTTTCGGACGTCGAACTGGGGCTCTACGCCTTGGGAAGACTCGATTAGGGCAAGGGCAGGAATCTGATTGCACTCCAAATGCTTGATCCTACTGATACTCACACCGAGATCCCTAGCTTTCTCTTTGAGCGCGCTCCTTGAGACCAGCGCCGATGCACACAGCTGCCCGGCAACTTGCTGCTCACTGATATCCACCGCTTGAGGCGTGCTTTTTGGATCAGCTGCAGCTGTGCTTGCAACGACTGAACCGACGAGAAAAAGTCCAAGCCTGACCAGATTCCTTTTCTTGTTCTTCATTCGCGTTTGCCTCCTAACTCATTACTACCTAGCCAATTGTTAAGATAGTATTAAGACAACCTGCTGAAGTCAAGTCGCTCTTAATATTTTCTTTATATATTTAAAAAGATTTTTATTAATTAAATCAGTAGCTTAAAAAATACAAAGCCAATAAATTACCAAATAGAGCCAAAAATTGAAGAATTTTGATTAAATTATAAAGAATGTTTACTCATTCTTTAACTTTTCTTAACAAAGAGACAGTCATTTTATGGACCTAGGTCATCCATATTCGTCATTTCGATGATAGGTTTCGACTCTTAAACACTTACCGATCGCTCCTCAAAGCTTAAACCCAGGTGCTTGACCGAGCTGGGCCAGGCCTTTTCCAAGCCTCGGGCAAAAGAACCGCTGCGGCCTAACTTATTCAAACAATTCAGAGCGTTGAAACGGCTCTCTCGTGACCTAGCGGGGTCAACGAAGCGGAGAGCTGAGTAAAAAGGAGGGGATGAGGCGCGTTAGGCACAATTCTGCTGGAGACACGCCTTTTTCTTCAATATAGAGACTGAGTATCTAAATCCCAGCGTGCGTCGGCGCTCAAAGAGCGCCGCTCGTTACTCGCTAGAGCTCGTATTTCACCTTAAGTGATACGCTGGTCCCAGGTTCTCGCTCGTAAACTAAGATATCCCCGCTATTTATCTTTGTGGTCTGACCAAGGATATTTTGAACCTTTGCTTTCAGCGTCAGTGTTTCGGTGGGATACCACGAGTAGGTCAAGTCCAACGAGTGAAAAGGCTGTTCGAACTCGTCTGGAGCGCCCAACCGTCCCGCTCGGTATAACCGTTTTCCGAAAACGTTGTAAATAAGTGACGCGGTATGATTGCCTTCAAGCGAATCGAAACCTATCGTCAGGTTGACCAGGTAATCTGAGGCACCAGCAGCCGGCCGACGCTCGTTTGTCGGTGCGTCTGCCCGCTCCCCGGCGGTTGTCTCTGAGTCTTGTAATGTGGCATTGCCCTGTAAGAAAAATAGATCGCCAAGCTCTCCGAGAAAACTCAAACGGAGGAGCCCCTCCAACTCGACACCGACGAGTTCGGAGGATTCAGCGTTGATGATTCCCCGTGCTCTGTTGGTATCTGATGCGGGCGTTTCGTAAAATTCAATCGGGTCACTGATGTCTTTATAAAATCCACCCACCGTTAGACTGTTTCCGCTATCCCAGATCCAGTCCAACCTTAAGTCGTAGTTATCTATTTCGCTCGGGATAACGTCAGGATTGCCAAACGTTAACTCATCGGTTATTGGGTCGACATAGCTTGACTCGGACACTTCGCGCAGATCAGGCCGAATGGCGGTCTGACTCCAACCCAATCTAGCCTGAAACTCTTCTGCCCAGAACTCTCCTACGTAGCCGAGCGTCAACGAAGGGAAATAACTCGATTCCTCAAAGCTTGCCCGCTCCAGGACCTCCGGATCCATGGAGATTTGTGGAGATTCAATCGAGTAACCGTACAAATTCCACGGAAGCGCCACCTGAATGTAATCTTCCCGACGGATGCCACCCGTGACTCGATAAGTGTCGTTTATCCACAAATCGCCCATACCAAAGGTGCTGGTCGTTGCGGTTGCAGCCAGGTAGCTCCGCGACCCTGACCCCTGAATTCTTAGTTCGAAGGCATTATCAGGGTCAAGTATGTTGCTATCAGAAAAAACGTCAGTGAATGATTCACCTACGATTGAATTGACGGATCCAAGACCAAATTCACGCTGCGCGTACTGCCTTACCTTTCGATCGTACTGATAACCAAACCGCGCTGTCAGCCGCACTCGGTTCCATTCGAATGGCAAATTCGCAACATAACCATAGCTGAGTACGTCATCTTTTAGATCGGTGAACCTAAAATCAGCCGCCGAAGTGTCGCGCTGAATCACCGTAGACAAAACTTGGCCAGTAATTGGATCGGTCTCTGTATCGGTGTTAACTGTGACGGCGTTAGGTATATCTGTTGTCGCACTCGAATCAGTGTAATGCCAAGACAATGTACTTTCATCAGGAAGAAAGCTCAGAAAAGGTAGGATCTCTTGAGTATCAAAGCCGTAGGTGTGCTCCCCTCTATATTGCAGCACCTTCAGCTCCTTCTGCTCAAATTCCACTCCAAACTTGCTGAACCCTATCCCATCAGACTTAACGCGATTTTCATTGAAAAAATTATCAACCAGAGCCTCATCATCAGTGTTCCGAATAAAAATACGCCCCACACTGATTTCATGATCGAAGGTATAGGCAAGACCAGCGGTCACTACTCCATTTAAGTTAGTCGAATGAGTTGTTCTGGATTCTTTAGAAAATCGCTCCTCGGGATCCGCCCTGTTATAGGCGACGCGCGACCGTTTTCTCCAGGTGGCGTCATAGCCACCGCTGAGTTGAACACCGAATTCCAGATTGTCTGACAGCGAGACATTAGTGCCAGCCGACAGTCGAATGCTCTTATCGATCTCGTCATTGGCTGGCCGCAAGGCGACGTTTCTATTGAGGTTTAGGGCGAGTTGCCGGTTGATAGCCTGCGCGTCCTCAAACGTTGCTCCGCTGTCCTGCGCTCTAAGGTCGGCCAGAATAGTAGCTGGGCTGAGATTTCCCTTGTACGTGTCGATGGCTCCCAGGAGCCCCTCTGGCAAGGCCCGGGTACCATCATCCGTGCCCCAGCTATCATCACTTCCACCAGCATAGCTATAGAGCGTGCCTTTGTTCGCAGAGTTGTCACCGCTTCCTATTTCTATACTGAAGTTGTTTCCTTTCTCTGGGAAAGCCGTTGTTCTTACGTCTATGAGCCCTCCCGCGAAGTTAGCCCGAATATCGGGAGAGAACGTCTTTTGAACGGATAGGCCCGAAACGATAGAAGCAGGGAAAATGTCCAGCGGAATAACATTTCGCGTCAAGTCGGGCGAGGGTATAGCAGCTCCGTTTAATGTCGTGGAAGAGTATCGTTCACCCAAACCACGAACGTAAACGAACTTGCCACCTACGAGTGAAACGCCGGTCATGCGCCGCATTGCATTTGCAACAGTAGAGTCTCCCAGGCGACTGATGGATTCTGTATCCAAGACATCGATGACGGAATCTTCCTCCCGTCGTTCATTCAATAGCTGCTGAGCGACATTGAGAAACTTCCCGACCACAACAACTTCTTCAATTGCGGGGGCCTCAACTATCTCTCCCTCAGCGGCCAGCGCCGTTGCCGTGGCGCTCATCCCCACCAACAAGATGGTCGCGGGGATAGCGTACGAGCGAATCATACTTCGCACCATATACCTACCTGCTTTCTGTTATTGATTTACCCAAAGCTCACAACTTTTGTATTGTCGAAATGAACTAAGGGGCCTGAAACCAGAAGGTTTGGTCGAGACCAAAAGCCCAACCCGCAGCCCAATCATCTACCGCAGTAACTGCTCCCAAAGCTGGAGTGTCGACGATAAGCGCTGGAAGGCTCTCGTCATTCACCACAACTTCAGCAACCGGTACTGAGTGGTAGCGGTTGTCGCTGCTGAACAGAATTAAGTTGGTATCCGCGAGTTGGGTGGGATCAATAACGCCATCGATATCCGCGAAAAGAGTATTGCTGTTGAGTTCTAGCCAGGCATCAACCGCTTGCCCATCAATCGTTTTTGAAGACTTCGTTACCGCAGCAAAAACAGTATCTGACAGCGAAGCATTACCCGCTAGAAAACCGTTTGTGGCCACCGTGTCATCGACACGAACCCCCCAATGCTCGCCCTCAAGCCTCTCTGCAGCATATGCCCCAAAGACGATTGACTGACTGATCGTGGGCCAAAGTCCCTCTCTAAGCCGGAGCCCAGCACCAGGATCATGGGTCCCTTCACTTGGGGAGAAAATGCAAGTCAACCCCGTAATATTTGGCCTCGAGTTCAAACCGCGAGCAAACATGTCTTGGATAAAGTCATCAGTTTTCGAACTGTAGGATCCGATTCCATCTGCCTCCACACATCGATTACCGTCGCTCTCCTGCTGAATAACGAGCGCGTTGGTGATAGATCCGATATAGCCCTCGTCGATATCAATTGAGTCATCCCGAACATAAATGCCGACAAAGTTTTCAAAGTTAACGGCCCCTCCAAACATCTCGATGCCATCGTCGTAAGTCGAATACACCTGGAGATTCTTAATTAACGTGTTTCTTCCAACCCCGCCAAAAGAGATGCCATTTAGCTCATCACCGTTAGCAACCTGAGCGCCCGTGTGCTTCACGATCACATATTCAAGACGACCCGAGCTGTCATCATCGTTATCACCACCGTAGTAAGACTCATCCAGACCCTCCGCACCTTCAGCAGCGATGTTGCACTCATCTACTAGCGTAAGGTCGTTCCCACGAGTACCGGTGTACTCACATTTATTGGATACTCCGAAACCATTAACTACCATGCCACCCCACAGCTGCACTTCTTCAAGTCCTGCTAATCCTTCGATAGCATCTTTTGTTGCGGTAAAGGTGATGGGGTTATCAGCCGTGCCCACGGCGAATATCTGCGAACCTCGATTGATGATCACGAACTTCGTGTTATCCGGCCAAGCTAGTGTCGCTCCAGCTTCGATCGTGAGCGTGGGGCCATCGCCCCCCTCGATGATCCCTGCGGCCGCCAGTTCTGCATTGTTTGCATGTGCTTCACCAACGAATAAGCTGCCTTCAAACACGTGGACACCGCCGTTCTCCAGACTGGGAATGGTCAGATCCGTTGTAATGTTATTACCCGCATCTGCGAAAGCAGGTGAATAGCGACAGTGAGTCCCATCAAAGTCACCCTGAATATTTTGCCCGCCCGAATTAACGTAGGACGCGCAAGGATTCTCATCGGCGACTGGGGTTGACGTCGTATTATTTGAATTCGTGACCGAATTATCGGTTGAATTATCTGTGGTCGAGGGGTTTATATTGATATCCCCGCTATCACAAGCAGCCAGACTAAGGCACGCCACCAAGGGTATGAGTGTTTTCAGATTCATTTCCTGATTCCGTCGCTAAGAGGTGTCGGCAATTTTCCGGAAATTGATGCAAGAACGATTAAAGAAAGAAATAAGATTCCATTAAACAGATTAAAGATCGATTAAAGAGCGTAAAGAATTCTTAACCGTTTTGATGAGCCACCCAGCAGACAAGCTTGGCAATGGTCATATGAAAATAAAGCCAAACCCACCCAATTGACCTGACACTTCAGGTCCCAGCGGGACGAGTGGACTGAGGCAGTTGGCGATCGGCCCATAAATCGGCTACCTTCCTGGGGGGAACCCTCACCCCTAGCCAACCGAGCCCAATCTATGCCTCGCCGTCGTATCGCGAAACAACAGTTCCAAGCAGACCCGGATCAAATGCGACTCTGGCCAGATATTTCGGGCAACACCATCAACGGCTTGGGCGAAACAGACGTTAGGCCACCCAGCCCCATTTATTGGCATGCACCAGATGCGACGCCCCATGGTCACCTCCAACAGTGGATGGGAGCGCACAGCGCAAAAAACCCAGCCCCGGGGCGCGAACAAATGATTGAAGAACGCACGGCCATTCAGCGCCGTAAGCCAGTCGCGATTGCAGAGACTGCCGTTCCGAAAGATCCTGGTGAGTGGCATAAGAAAGTCCACAACAAAGCCGCAGCCCTCGGCGCGGAACTCGTCGGAATCGCACCCATGGACCCCCTGTGGATTTTTGAGGGCTGCGAGACTGATAAGCCTTGGATCATCATGCTCGGCGTAGTCATGGACCATGAGATATTGAGTTCGGCGCCAGAGCCGCTGGCCTCAAGCGAGGTCGTAAAGCAGTACACCCGCGGTGAACGAATCGCGAGAGATTTAGCGGACTGGATAAGAACCCAGGGCTTTGACGCCGAAGGCCACTGCGGCCCGATGGCAGGACCGGTCAACTTGATTCCGCCCGCGCTGGCTTGCGGTTTCGGTGAGCTCGGCAAGCATGGATCCATCATTAATCGTCGCTATGGCGCCTCGTTTCGCCTGGCTTCGGTACTGACGGAGATGCCGTTAGTAGCGGATCAGCAAGACACCCTAAACGTCGACGACATTTGCCTAAACTGCCAGATTTGTGAACGCGACTGCCCCGCAGGAGCCATCACCGATGAGAAGCAATTAGTTCGGGGAGTGGAGAAATGGTATGTCGATTTCGACAAGTGCTTGCCGTTTTTCAATGAACATCATGGCTGCGCGTTATGCTTGGCGGTTTGCCCTTGGAGCACGCCAGGTCGGGCACCCTCCATGGCTGAAAAGGTTGAGCGCCGGAGGGAACGAAAGAGACTCTGATTTTTTCTTTTTTCTTTTTTGGGTTGTATCAGTCGGATGACTGCCCGGGCTTTTTTGATTACAGCTTTTATTTACAGCTTTGCATTACACATCGATGAGGCTTCTTCTCCTCGTCCGTCGCTACACCCTGTATGTCCTGTCCTGTATCTCGTGGCCCCTACCTCCTAGAAAGCCTAATGTCGCGCCAAGGCTTTGAGGCTGAGCCGCGAGCGCACCAAGGCTACTCTGAATCCAGAACTGCCTATCATCGCCAGCGGTTACTCAGCCCTCTCCCCTTCCTTACTGGAAGCGCGCTGAAATACCACTCAGTTGCTCGGTGAGAGCACTGACGCGACTCGCGACCAAGCCATCTGCGCTTGTCGCTATCAAGCCTTGCTGTACGGCCCCGAGTGTTTCCGCCAGTCGTCTATCCCGCTTACCTGACTCCCATTGATTCATACTGCGATCGAGCGCTGACCGTAACTGCGACACCGAGTCCTCGGGCAGCGCGCTATCACGCTCGAGCTGATCGAGATACGCGTGGGCAACGCTTGGGTGCGTCGGCCAAGTCACCATGAGTTGCTGCTGAGGGTTAAAGACCGCTCCCTGGTTGGCCATCGACGCAGCTGCAATCTCGTGATCGGTTAGGTATTCGCTAGGCAATAGCGAGAGCACATCGAGCCCACGCGCGATTTCAGTTCCATAAATCTTTCCGTTGTACCAGTAAGTCGACCAATAGCCTCCTAGGATGAGGTGCTCATCACTAATGGGGCCTCGGTCAAAATAGGCAATCTCGATGGGGTTGCGCGAATCGGTGAAATCAATCACCGAGAGCCCGCCCTGGTACCAAGCCTGAACGAAGATATCTCTTCCTGGAACTGGCACTACCGAGCCGTTATGCGCAACACAGTTTTCCTCTTCGACTTGAGGAGCCGGAATTTTGAAGTGGCTGCGGTACTCGAGTCTGCCGTCCACAATGTCATAGATAGCGTCAGCGCCCCAATCTAGCGGGTCGTAACTGCGGCATCTTGGTCGACTTCCGCCGCCCCACTCGTCAGTGAAGAGCACCTTTGTTCCATCATTGTTGAAGGTCGCAGAGTGCCAGTAAGCGAACCCTTTATCAGACACGACGTCGATTCTTTCTGGCTTCCTCGGGTCTGTGATATCAAAAATAATCCCGTTGCCAGAACACGCTCCTGCGGCAATATTCGCCTCTGGAAAAACGGTGATGTCATGACATTGATCCGTCTCAGACGTCTCTTGAGTGCCATCACCGTGGTCACCGCCTTGCCATAGGCCCGCTAGCCGCCCTGTCTCGGGGTCCGCGAATACCGCTGGGCTATCGATGATGCGCGCCTTTGACGGGTCTGCGACCGGAATCTCTATCACGTCGATCCGAAAGAGTGCCGTTCGGTCATCTCCGGGCTCAGCGCCAAAGCAGGTATCAAGTTCCTCATTCTCTCTGATGCGCGACGTACCCGAGTTATAAACAATGATGGAACCCGCTTCATCCGGCCCAGACACCACGGAGTGGGTGTGCGAGCCCCGGCACGTTTGCACCTGCCCAACCTGAACAGGACGCTCGAGATTGCTGATGTCGAAAATGCGTATCCCGCGAAACCGCTCTGGACTGACGTCTTCACTCACGCCCTCGAGCCCGCAATCTACCCGGCCACGCGTTTGCTCAACACTCATAATCAGTAGATCCCCAACAATGGAGACGTCACCTTGCCCACCTGGGCATACCACCGAGCTTAGAAGGTCGGGCAAACCGTCTGGCGCGAGTTTGTAAACGTTAAATCCGTGATAGCTGCCCGCAACCAAAACGTCGCGGCTGAACGCCATATCGGTGTTTGAAAAGCTGAGGAGCGGTGAACGGTCGCTCCACTCATTGTCATCATTGCTTTGCTCATCCTGCGAATCACTGGTCTCGCTCTCATCTTCATCGTTTGCCGTGTCATCGCTAGGGTCTGCATCATCAGCGGGCATTTTACCCATGTGCTCGGCGTGATTCTGATGATGGCCTTCCTGAACCTCCGGCAACGCATCGGATGAGGCATCCTCATCCTCTTTTTTCGGCTTGGCGAGCGGCATGCCAGCGGGATTCTTCGGGTCAAAAAATCCAGGAGGCTTAGGTAGGGCTGCGATGAGGGTCATGTTGAGTATCGCTTGCTCTGCATCTTCAAATCCAGCGGCGAGATTTGCTCGCGGATCTGGCGATAACGCAACCAGCATCTTGTTCATCTGATCGATTTCAGAAGACTGATCCTTATCCACATCATTCACAAACTCAAACAAGACCGGGTCATAGGCGGCGCCGGGTTGATCAAGCAAATCTTCAACCATTTCTAGCGCACCCTCGTGATGGGCAATCATTAAGGTGAGAAACAAGCGATCGAATTCAACGCCCTCGGAACCTCGCAGTCGCTCCAAGTCTTCAGGCGATGCCATCCCCGCCATGTCGTGAGAAGTGTGCATCTGATGAGCATCATGAGGGGAAGGAACCTCCTCGCCACGCTCTGTGAGCCAACCCGTCATGAACACGATCTCATCGGCCTGCGCAGTCAAGATGCGGCCGGCAATCTCTTTTACCTCTTCATTGTTGGTTCTCTCTTCGACTAACTCAGCCATCACCACCGCTTGCTGATGATGGGGAATCATGTCCCTCATAAATCTCGCATCATCTCGGGTGTAGCTTGTATCCGCGATCTCGATCGCCTCCTCGGCCGTTAACTCTTTGGCCCCCTGCCCAGGCGCACCCGGCAATATAATCGGCGCTGCCCAAGCATCGACAGTCAACATCAGACATATGACGGCATAGAAAAAGGGTGATCGTTTCATAAGCGTGCTCCAAAACCAGCGACAGAGAAAGTGATGTTCGACCCCCGCATTCTATGCCATTTTCAGGGTCGGCATAGGCTGCGATTTCAAAATCGCCGCGCCCGAAAAGCATGCGCTATTAGGCTGCTCGCTAAGGGAGCGAATCATGGTCTAATAGATCGCTAAGCCCCTACCAACCTTAATGCACAAGCATGTGCTGCCTGTCTAGGTATTCACGGGTACGCATTTGGAGACGACATGCATCGCTGTATAAAACCCTTTTTCGCCGACTGTTTTTTTCCGACCTCGAAGTGGTGTCTAGTCCTCGTTGGATTACTCATCGCCTCGCTGCCGCATTCTGAGGCAGGCGCAGATGCAGATGCGGTTTGCGTCGAGGCAGACCGACTGGTTAAGGGGCAGCGTATCTATACAGCCAATCCGAAGGCTCCGACTGCCGAGACCGTAGCGATATTGGGTGATCGAATCACTTTCGTGGGCACCGAATCGCAAAGTAAACAAGCCTTATGTGCGTCCGTTCCAACGATCAACTTAGGGCAAAGCATCATATTCCCGGGTTTTACCGACGCGCACCAACATTTAGAGGGAGTGGGCCGGCGAACTAAAACCTTGAGCCTTTTTGGGATCGATACCCTCTCGGGCACTGTCCAGGCGATTGAGCAATGGGCAACGGCCATACCCGAGGATGAGTGGATTTTAGGGCGCGGCTGGATCGAGCGGGAATGGACCGATGAACAGCGGTTTCTCACCAAACAGGATGTCGACGCCTTCACCATGACAAAGCCGCTCTTCATGCCGCGGGCAGACGGCGTCTCCGCATTAGTAAATTCGGCAGCATTGAGACTTGCTGGGATCACCAAAGCCACACCCGACCCGGAAGGTGGCCGATTCGATCGAAACGAGGACGGAGAGCCTACGGGGTATGTACTCGGTAACGCCATGAAACCGTTTCGCACCATTTTGCCGGACGACACAGACGACTACCTGAAGGACAATTTAATCCAAGGCCTCAAAGCGAATGCGGCCATGGGGTGGACTCAAACGCAGGACGCGGGTATGTCCTATCGATTGGTAGACCTCCTGAAGACCATCCATCAAGAGGGGAACATGACCCATCGCGTCTACGTCGCGGTGCCGGTGTCAGAGGCGAAGGAGCGATTCAAGCGGGGCCGAGAAAAAACGGATGATGATTTCCTCGATGTCAGAGGCATCAAGGTATTTATCGATGGGACCCTCGGTTCTCGCGGCGCAGCACTCATCGACAACTACGCCGATAGCGACCACAACGGTTTCATGGGTAGGACACCAAAATCAACGCTGATGCCGATTCTTCGTCAGGCACTCACCGACGGCGTACAGATCGAAACGCACGTGATCGGCGATCGCGCTGTGCGCTCGCTACTCGATTGGTATGACGAGGCCTTCAACGCCACCCCTCGGTCTGAATGGGCAAGCAGTGACTTACGTTGGCGCCTCGAACATACGCAGATCATTCAACCGGGTGATCAAGATCGCTTCGTCTCACTGGGGATCCTGCCATCTATGCAACCTAGCCACGGGATCGGCGACCTGAATTTCGCTCCAGCCAGACTGGGGTCTGAACGGCTGCAATATGCCTACCCTTGGAGAGACCTCGTCGCTAAGGGATTAAAAATCCTGGGAGGCTCAGATGCACCTGTGGAACTGGGCGACCCCCGAATTGAATTCTATGCAGCAATCGCGCGAAAGCGATTGGATGGAACGTCGGGCGACGGCTGGCACCCTGAGCTGGCAGTCTCTCGGGAAACAGCCCTTAAGATGTTTACGATATGGCCCGCCTACGGTGCCTTTCAGGATCATCTTCGCGGGTCCATCGAGGTCGGTAAGTACGCGGATTTCACCGTGTTCGACCGAGACTTAATGACCGTTCCTGCCGACAATATCCTGAATGCCAAGGTAGTGATGACCATGGTGGGCGGCAAGATCGCCTATGACGGCAGATCCGAACCCGAATGATGATGGGCAGCCGATAGCATGCATTCCGCAAGACCCTTTTTGTTTCCCGACTATCGCCACCCTCGGGGATTGAGACAGAACCAATGAACGTCCTGATCGCTGGCGGGGGAATCGGCGGCATAACCGCTGCGCTTTGTCTGGCTAAGCAGGACATTCAAGTTGAGGTCTTTGAGCAAGCCTCCACCTTTACAGAGGCCGGGGCTGGTATTCAGCTTTCGCCGAATTGCTCTCGAGTACTTCATCATCTAGGCCTAGCGCAGGATCTGCGGTCCCATGGGTTTCTGCCAGAGGGCACCCAATTTAGAGACTGGAAGTCTGGCAAGGTCATCGCTGAATCTGCATTAGGTGCTGCCGCCTCAGACAAGTTTGGCTCACCCTACTACCATATCCATCGCGGCGATCTCTTAGCTGTTCTGATCAAAGCAGCCCATCAGAACGACCTAGTGTCTTTGCACACTGACGCGCGAATCGTTGACTACCATGAGGCGAAGGACGACGTTAGCGTGACCGTCAACGGCAGCACCCATCATGGGGATGTACTCATCGGCGCCGATGGCATCCACTCAGCGATCAGAGCCACCCTATGGGGCGAAGCAAAGCCCACCTTTACCGGTAATATCGCATGGCGAGCAGTCGTCCCTACATCGGCTCTGCCAGAAGGCATGGTGCGCCCGATGTCGACCGCCTGGTGGGGGCCGGGCAAGCACTTTGTTCACTACTACGTGAAAGGCGGCACCTTAGTGAACTGTGTTTGCGTCGTCGAGAAAGCGGGTTGGGAGGTTGAGTCTTGGACCGAACCCGGTGACTTGGAAGAGCTGAAGACTGATTTCAGCGGGTGGCACAGAGATATCCAAACACTGATTGCGGCCGCCGATCAAACTTCATTGTACAAGTGGGCACTGTTTGACCGACCGCCGATGCCATCTTGGGGACAACGCCGAGTGACCCTGCTTGGCGATGCGTGCCACCCCACCCTACCTTTTATGGCGCAAGGAGCGGCCATGGCGATCGAAGACGGCGCCGTGCTCGCAGCCTGTATAGCTCAGGATTCCAACATTCCAGTCGCCTTAAAAAGATACGAAGATTTAAGGCGTGCGCGCACCGCTTTCGTTCAAAACGGTTCGCGACGAAACGCGAAGGTATTCCACTTGCGCGGCATAGCCGCTTGGCTAAGAAATCGAGCGGCTCGCAAAGCGTCAAGCGGAGCGATGGACAAACTATACGGATATAACGCACTAACAGCCGTCAAACAGTAAAAGGATTGCTCAATGAATAAAGTCGAAGGGTTACATCATCTCGCTATTTCAACCGCGAATATGAAGGAGCAAATTGAATTCTTTACCGACAAGCTCGGCATGGAACTCGTCGCACTCTACTGGATGCATGGCGTCAAAGACACTTGGCATGGCTTTTTACGCCTCAATGATGAAAGCAGCATCGCTTTTGTCTGCAATCCAGAGATTGGCAAGATCGAGGTGCGCATGGGTGAAACGCACGCGGGTAATCCGGGTGCCAATTCGGCGAGAGGAACGATGCAGCACCTGGCCTTAAAGGTAAGGAATCACGATGAATTGCTCGCCATGCGCGACCGCCTTCGCTCCAAAGGGGTGCCTGTATTAGGCCCCACAGATCACGGAATGTGCGTGTCGATGTATTTTGCCGGTCCAGAAAATTTGTCACTGGAACTGTCCTACTCTCATGAGCCCATCGATAACCGAGCTTGGATTGACCCTGAAGTAGTGGCACTAGCGGGCATTTCAGAAGACGAACTCGCACGGTACACCCACCCCGCCGACTACAAAGATCAGGGAGGGGCTGTGGCTCAACCCAGTGCAGATGCTGAAGGACCGCACATGACCTATCCAGAGGGTGTCTATCCCCTGGTAATAGGAGCTCCCGACGAAGTGGTCTGGAACGCCAGTGAAAAAGAACCGCCGGTCATCCCCGACACTGAGGCCGAATGGCCTTGAGCAGATCTC
>Ga0255770_10000679_pt1 | contig 31827 bp, 30 predicted proteins | sample 071ome_22_FD_179968 | JGI IMG/M metagenome (GOLD analysis project Ga0255770, IMG submission 179968) | Coastal salt marsh microbial communities from the Groves Creek Marsh, Skidaway Island, Georgia - 071404AT metaG (version 2) | ecosystem: Environmental > Aquatic > Marine > Intertidal zone >...
TCGCTCGACTCGGCCGATACCTCTGCACCCGCGGGTGCGTCGTTGGGCTCATCCACCACGACGGTCTCGGTGACCTCGGGAGCCGATGCCGCAGCTGCGGAACTGTCGTCGGGGGAATCTGTTCCCGAGGCTGGCTCTGCTGCGATCGATGGGGCATCATCGGCAGCAGCGGTTGTGGTCGCGGCCTTCTTCGCAGACGTTTTCTTTGCGGCAGTGGTCTTCGCTGCAGTCTTCTTTGCTGCTGTTTTTTTCGCTGCGGTCTTCTTCGCTGCGGTTTTCTTTGCGGCCGTCTTCTTCGCGGCGGTCTTCTTTTCTGGCTCCGGCGGTTGTTCGTCGCGAATCAATCCGTCACGCTCGGCACGCCGTCGCAACATGTCGGCGTAGGCCTCCTCGAGGCCGGTCTGCGGGCCTTTGGCAGCCACGCCCAATGTGTCGCATAGCGCCAACGTCTCAGCATTTGTCATGCCCAGTTCCTTGGCCAGTTCGTTCAGTTTGATCTTCTTCGCCACCGTCAGGTCAACCCTTTCGCCTCGTCGTCATCGTGGGCACCTTCACCCCATCCTGCCAGCACATCTGCCGCAACCCTGCGTCGCCATGCTCGCTCGAACCCGCCGTTACGAATTCCCGCGGCAATACACACCGCGCCGCACACCCACGCACCACGTCCCGGCGCGGTGCTCGATTCAATTGGTCGACCAGCGTCATCGAGTACGACGCGACGCAGGTCGCTACGCGATGCACGCCGGCGACAGCCAACACAGGTTCGGATCGGAACATGAGGGTCACTGCTCGTCGTCACCACCTCCGGTGGTGTCAGCGTCGGCCTCTGCAGGGGCAGCACCTTCGGCAACCGCATCATCGGAGTCTCCTGCGGTGCCATCGTGTGCCGAGGCATCCGATTCCAATTCAACACCGCTCGATTCGGCCCACTCGGACTGACTCACCACAGTGCCATCGGCCGCATGCCATTCCATCTCACCAGTATCCGGGTTGGTCACCCATTCGCCCTCGGCGTACTCGACCGCCGGCTCACCCGCGGTCAGGTATGCCCCAGCAGGCACGCCATCAGCCAACTGGCTCTCGGAACGAATATCGATGCGCACACCGGTCAGGCGTGCTGCAAGACGCGCATTTTGTCCCTCACGACCGATCGCGAGCGACAACTGATGATCAGGCACGATCACATCGGCTTGCGTTGCGTCCTCGGAGATCAACACCTGGGTGACCTTCGCCGGCGACAGGGCCTTCGACACAAAGTCGGCAAGATCCTCGCTGAATGGCACAATATCGATTTTCTCGCCACGCAGTTCGTTCACAACCATGCGCACCCGCGCACCACGGGCACCCACACACGCGCCGACCGGGTCGATGTTGTGGTCGTTCGACCACACCGCAATCTTGGTGCGGTGACCCGGTTCGCGCGCGCACGCGCGAATTTCCACGATGCCGTCAGCAATCTCGGGAACTTCTAATTCGAAAAGGCGCTTGATCAGACCCGGGTGAGTCCGCGACACCACGATCTGGGGCCCCTTGGAGGTCTTGCGGACCTCAACGATGTAGGCCTTTGACCGATCGCCCTGGTTTGGACGCTCGTAGGGCACCTGCTCGGCTTGGGGCAGAAGCGCTTCCACCCGACCGAGGTCCAACAGGGCGTATCGCGCTTCGGTGCGCTGCACGATGCCCGTGACGAGGTCGCCCTCGCGGTTGGCGTACTCCTCGAACTTGCGGTCGCGCTCCACTTCGCGGATGCGCTGCGACATGACCTGCCGCACCGTCTGGGCGGCGATACGACCCATTTCGGCCCGATCAGGTGTGTCGTCGCGCGGGTTGACCCAGTTGCCTTCTTCATCGAGGTCGTAGGCGGTGAAGCTGAAGTCCATGGTGTCGGGATCGACGCCAACAACAACCTCATCGGCGGCATCAGGACGACGCTTGTAGGCGCTTGCCATCGCCTCGACAAGAACCTGCAGCAGCGCCTCTACCGACAGGCCCTTTTCTTGGGCCAGCATCCGGATGGCTTCGCTCATGTCCAGATTGCTCACGCTCGCTCCTCCAACTCCTGTTCATCGGCCTCCGACGTCATATCGGATGCGCTGTCCCCGACGGTACCGGCGTCGTGCGGGGTCGGTACGGTGCTCCGGTCACGCTGTTTGCGTGCCGGGCCGGTCGGTTTCGGGGTGGGTCCCCATTCGAAGATCGTGTGCGCCTTCTCGATCTGGTCGACCGCAACGGTCTCCTCAATCGGTGTTGCATCGTCGTTGACACCGGTGCGCACGGTGATGGTGTCGGCTGTCGATGCCACCAATAGACCACGAATCCGACGACGACCGTCATCGCCGGGGCGCAGGCGAAGAGCGACATCCTTGCCGATTTCGCGTGCGAAATGCTCCGGGAGGCGCAACGGACGTTCCACACCGGGACTGGTCACTTCAAGCGTGTATCGCCCCGGGATTGGGTCGCTGTGATCCAGCTCACGAGAGATAAGGCGCGTGGCTGTTGCGAGCGCATCAAGGTTCACACTGCCAGAGGAACCCGGCGGAGTGTCGATGGTGACACGCAGCGTGCCGCCGCGTTGCTCCAGGTCGTACAACTCGAGCCCGAGGTCCACCACGAGAGGCTCGACGAGTGCGCGAACACGGCTGAGCACGGGCGTCGCCACGGAGCCGTTGCCCGTGCCTCGGTCCTGCGTTGTCGTCATCGTCACCCACTCCTGTTCGCGCCTTCAGTTGTGTGCTCCCAATAAACAAGGCGTGGGGCAAGCCCCACGCCTTTCGGTCGCATCAACCAAACAGCTCACCGGAGTATACCGGCTGCCAGAGGTATCGTGCCGGAGTGCTTCGCCTGTCAACGCTGTTCTTGAAGACGCTCCGCGAGGATCCGGCTGACGCCGAAGTGGCCTCGCATCGACTCCTGGTGAGAGGCGGTTTCATTCGCCGCGCAGCTCCCGGTGGCTTCACATGGCTTCCGCTCGGTTGGATCGTGTACCGCAACGTCGAGCGCATCATTCGTGAAGAGATGGACGCCGCTGGATTCCAAGAGGTGCACTTCCCCGCCCTACTGCCATCGGAGCCCTACGAAGCCACCGGGCGATGGACCGACTACGGCCCGAATCTGTTCCGCTTGCAGGACCGTCGCGGCAACGATCACCTGCTCGCTCCCACCCACGAGGAGATGTTCACTCTGTTGGTGCGCGATATCGCCACCTCCTACCGCGACCTGCCATTGTCGATCTACCAGATTCAGACCAAATACCGCGATGAGGCGCGACCTCGCGCCGGGCTGTTACGTGGACGCGAGTTCGTCATGAAGGACTCGTACTCGTTCGATATTGACGATGACGGCCTCGCGCGCTCTTACCAACGACATCGTGATGCGTATATCTCCACTTTTGAACGTCTTGGATTGCCGTTTGTGATCGTGTCGGCCACGTCCGGCGCGATGGGCGGGTCCGCGTCTGAGGAGTTTCTCGCCCCCATCGACGTTGGCGAGGACACATTCGTGCGGTGCACCAGCTGCGGCTACGCCGCAAACACCGAAGCGGTCGAGTCCGCGATCGTGGCCGTGTCCGACGCCACGACACCTACACCACCAGCATCAGTCGTCGACACTCCGGGCACTCCCACCATTGCCACGTTGGTCGACCATCTCAACGCCCACCTTCCACGCGACGACCGAGAATGGGTCGCCGCCGACACGCTGAAGAACGTGGTCGTCATGTTGCACCAACCCGACGGCAACACCGAACCGCTTGCAATCGGTGTGCCCGGCAATCGCGACGTCGATATGAAGCGATTGGAGGCCGCAGTGGCTCCTGCCGAGGTTGCAGCCTTCGACGAGAACGACTTTGCCGCCCATCCGGCGCTCATGAAGGGCTATATCGGGCCGGGAGTACTGGGGGCCGCATCAACATCGGGTATCCGCTACCTCGTCGATCCACGCGTCGTCGATGGCAGCGCATGGGTCACCGGGGCCGACCAGACCGGGCAGCACGTGATCGGTCTGGTGTCCGGTCGCGACTTCATAGCCGATGGGACCATCGACGTTGCCGAGGTTCGCGAGGGCGATCCGTGCCCGCAGTGCGACGGATCGCTCACCATCGCTCGCGGTATTGAAATCGGCCACATCTTCCAGTTGGGTCGCAAATACGCCACGGCACTCGAACTGCGCATCCCCGCCGAGTCCGGCGAGTTGGTCACACCCACGATGGGTTCATACGGCATCGGCGTGTCACGGGCCGTTGCCGCCATTGCCGAAACCCATCACGATGAGTTCGGTTTGTGTTGGCCGCGCGAGATCGCTCCCGCCGATGTTCACCTGATCATCGCTGGACGCGACGATGGGCCGCAGCGACCAGTTGCCGAGCGGCTCGCGACAAAGTTCAGCGCGGCCGGGTTGAGGGTGCTGTTCGATGACCGCGAGGGCGTATCACCCGGGGTTCGTTTCAAAGATGCTGAGCTGATTGGAGTGCCCACGATCGTTGTTGCTGGGCGCGGGATCGATGATGGTCTTGTCGAGGTGAAAGACCGTCGTTCCGGCGAGCGCATCGACGTGGACATTGACGCCGTCGTGGACCATGTGCGCGCGGTTATCACCAACAACTGATCTTCCGAAGATCATCACCTGCGCAGCAGCATCCGCGGAAGCGCGATGGCCATCGCAATGAGCCCCGCCGCAACCATGACGGCTTCGTGGGCGGTGGAACCGTGGCCAGCCCCACTCATCGGAACGCGTCTGCTAGCTGACCAGCCGACCACTCAAGGGCGTCGGCTGCATCGCTGAGCAGCGCTCGTAGACCTATGAACCCGTGGATCTGGCCCGGATACTGCCGTAGTTCAGTGGCGACTCCTGCCGCGGTCAGCGCCGCGGCGTAGGCATTGCCCTCGTCGCGTAGTGGGTCGAAACCAGCGGTGATCACTGAGGCCGGCGCGCTGCGCGCGAGTCGTGCGATGTCGGCATGCGACGGCGACACCGACGGGTCATCTGGCGCGATCCCGGTGCCATCGAGATAGTGCCCGATGAACCACCGCATTCCGGCTTCGGTCAGCAGGTATCCCTCTGCATTTTCCTTCACCGATGGCGACGAGAAGGTCAGGTCAACCGCAGGGTAGATCAGCAGCTGATGCACCAGACGGTCGGCCTCCTCCAGGGCGACGAGTGCGGCAAGGTTGCCACCGGCGGAGTCACCACCGACCGCGACACGGTTCGGATCCACTCCGATCTCTCGGCCGTGTTCCAACACCCACTCGGTAACCGCCATGCAGTCGACCACCGCGGCCGGAGCAGGGTGCTCGGGCGCGAGCCGATAGTCCACGCTGATCACATCGCATCCAGCGCCTGCGGAGAGGTCCCGACAGACAGCATCGTGAGAGTCAAGGGATCCAATCACCCATCCCCCACCATGGAAGAACAGCAACGCCGGAGAACGGCCGGCGGCGGAGTGCCGGTAGTGCCGACAGGCCACACCGTCGATATGGAGGTCGTACACCTGGGCGACATCGCCACCAGGTCCTCCCATCTCCTGCATCAGAGAAAATCCCAGTCGGGCGTCTTCAGGGGTGCCCTGTTCCATTGGCGGGTGGCCGGCCTCGGCCATCATCGCGAGAAGGCCAGCAGCAGCAGGATCAAGTGCCATCGGTGAAGTCTGTCACATCGTCCATTCGACAAGATCACGGTCGATCTCGTCGATGCTGCGGCGGCCCGATAGCGCCATCGTCCGCTCCATTCCATCGCGGAAGAAATCGAGCAGGTGGGCAACACCACGTTCCCCCGCTGCTCCCATGGCATACAGGTACGGCCGGCCGATCGAGCACATGTCAGCCCCGAGAGCGAGAGCTTTGATGATGTCGGACCCGCGCCGCACTCCGCCGTCGCAGATGATGGTGATCTGCTCACCGACCGCGTTGGCAACGGGTTCGATGATGTCGACAGGGCTGGGGGCGTAGTCGAGTTGGCGGCCTCCGTGGTTCGACAATGCGATGCCCTCAACGCCGGCATCGACCGACCGCCGAGCATCATCGACGGTCTGGATACCCTTCAACACGATCGGGCCATCCCACAGACTGCGGAGCCAGGCCACGTCATCCCATGACAACCGCTGGTCGAAGTTCCGCATGATGTGCTCGGCGAGAACGATCGGATCGGACCCGTCCTCGTCGTGCCCCTCTCGTCCTGCGACATTGGCGAACATGATCGGCGGGTTGGTGATGAAATCGAGCGTCCATCCCGGATGCACGATGCCGTCGATAATGGTCCCCGGGCCGATCTTCGGCGGGATCGTATATCCGCGACGTACATCGCGTTCACGGCGGCCGAGCACAGCGGTGTCAACGGTGAGCCACAGACCTCGGTAGCCCGCCGCCTTCGCACGGCCGACTAGTTCAGCGACGAGATCGCGGTCTTTCCAGGTGTACACCTGGAACCAGTGGTTACCGTTGGGGGCCGCCGCAGCAACGTCCTCAATCGACCGAGTCGCCATCGTCGATAACGAATACGGCAGGCCCACCGATGCCGCTGCGCGAGCCACTGCGAACTCGCCCTCAGAGTGCGTGATACGCGTATATCCGGTGGGTGACAGCATGAGCGGCATCGGCAGGCGAGCCCCCATGAAGTCGACGCTGGTGTCGATCTCGCTGACATCGCGCAGCACATTCGGACGGAATCGGAGCGCCCCGAACCCCTCCGAGTTGCGTCGCATCGTCACCTCGTCTTCGGCACCACCATCGATGTAATCAAAAACTCCTCGCGGTAGGCGACGCTTGGCGATACGGCGCATGTCGTCGACCGTCACGCACCGTGCGAGACGTCGTGACACGGGATCGGTGTCAATTTCACGGAAACGCACCACCGACCGGAAGGTCGCGTACATCTGACGAGGGTCGATTGACATCGTTTTCAACTGTGCCGCAGAAGACCTTGATCGATCACCAACCGGTCACCAACCGAAGTGGTGAACAACGCGGTGGCGCCATCGATCTCCCAAATACGAACATCGAGCGTGTCGCCAGGGATCACCGGTGACGCAAACCGCGCTTCGATGTGAGCGAACCTCGAGGGGTCGCTACCACACACGGCATGCAGCAGAGCACGGCCCGTGAAACCGTATGAGCACAACCCATGCAGAATCGGTGCGTCGAACCCACCCCGCGCGGCGAACGCCGGATCTGAATGCAACGGGTTTCGGTCGCCTGATAGCCGGTACACCAACGCCTGATCCGGCGAGGTCGTATACGACACCACATGGTCGGGGTCGCGATCGGGTGGCACGTTCTGCGCCCCAGAGGGCCCGCGTACACCACCCCAGCCACCGGCCCCACGGATGAACACCGACGACCGCAACGACGCGAGCGGACCATCGGGTGCCACCAAATCGGTCTGGGTGACCACGACAGCAGCCTTTTCCTTGTCGAACATGTCGGTGATCCGCGTGATCAGCGTGGCCGACCCTTCCACGGGTAACGGCCGATGCACCGTGATGGCCTGTTGGCCGTGCACGAGCAAAGCGGGGTCGTATTCGCCAACGGCGCGCATCGGGGAGCCCTGGCCCCATCCGAGCACCACCGGAAACGTCGGCAAGACGGCTTGGTCCACACCGGCGGTGTTCTCGGTGGTGAATGCCAACTCAGCAGTGGTCGCACCGACGCCCACCGCATAGAGCAGACAGTCCTTGGAATCCCACGTGACATCGACGGGATCGCCAACGGCACCGACAGCAGACGGGTCGAGAGCCATGTCAGTTGCCTCCCTGAGGCTGCGGAGCGCCGCCTGGCACACCGTCCATCCCCGAATTAAGCCGCGCGTCGGCCAGCAACGATTCGACGATGGGGCCCAGTGCTTCTGGATCGTCGACGGGCGACACGGTCGGACCGCGCACCCATCCTTCGGCCACGGCGAGGAGGCTGCCGGACGCCTCGAACACCCGCCCGGTGACCCCGGCCGACTCCTCGGATGCGAGCCACGTGGCGATCGGAGCAATCCACCGCGGGTTCTGGGCCTCACGGGCCTCCTCTGTTGCTGGTGCCGGCCCCAGGTTCTCGGTCATGCGGGTGAGCGCTACTGGCGCAACCGCATTCACGGTCACGTCATAGCGCGCCATCTCAAGCGCTGCGATCACGGTGAACGCGGCAATCCCGGCCTTGGCTGCGCCGTAGTTCGTTTGGCCAGGGTTGCCATAAATGCCCGATACCGACGAGGTGTTGATGATGCGACCCGACACGCGATCCCCTGCCTTATGACGTTCACGCCAGTAGCCAACTGCATGTCGCGCAGGCGCAAAGGTGCCCTTGAGGTGCACGTTGATCACCGCATCCCATTCAGCTTCGGTCATGTTGACCAGCATGCGATCGCGCAAGATGCCTGCGTTGTTGATCACCGCGTGGAGGTCACCAAAAATGTCGATGGCCTGCGCGACGAGGCGACCCGCACCGTCGAAGTCGGCAACGTTCTCGCCATTGACAACCGCTTCGCCGCCCATCGCGATGATCTCCTCCACCACCGATTGAGCGGGGCTGAGGTCACCGCCCTCGCCATTCACGTCGCCGCCCAGATCGTTGACCACAACCTTTGCGCCGTGACGAGCGAGGCTGAGCGCGTGCTCGCGGCCAATTCCTCGTCCGGCTCCGGTGACGATTGCCACCCGTCCCTCACACAGTCGTGCCATAAGTCCTCCAGGTCCGGGGCTGCGCATCAGCCCGTGCGGGCGTCATCGTAGGTAACGCGTGCCCGGTGACACCACACGGGGCACAACCACCGGGCTCCGTCGACCATCTCTACGCCAAGAGCCGTAGATTCGACGTCGTGGTTCCCCCCACCAACACCGCTGAAACCGACTACTTCGATGCCGGCTGCGAGGCCGCGACCGCCCACCGACCGCCAACGCGCCGGCAGACGGCTCTGCTCATCGTCGGAGCCGGACCGGCAGGCACCGCGGCCGCCATCCACGCCCGCCGCGCCGGTGTGGACTGCATCGTGATTGACAAGGCTGTCTTTCCTCGCGACAAGTGCTGTGGCGATGGCCTCACGACGCTGGCATTGCGAGAACTTGAAGCTCTGGGATGCGATCCCGACGCCGTGCCGAATTGGATGAATGTCGACGGGGCATGGTTGCGAACCCCTGCGGGGCACGAATTCGGCATTCCCTTGCCACCCGATGGCCTCTACGCCGCCGTGGCCCCTCGCATCGATCTCGATGCCGCCCTTGTCGATCGGGCTCGTGCCGCAGGAGCAGAGATCATTGAGGGGGTCGCTGTCACCGGCGTGGACCTCCACGACAGCCACGTCGACGTCTGCTGCGACAACGGGACAATCATCGAGGCCACCACCGTGATTGCGGCCGATGGCATGTGGTCACCAATCCGTCGCGCTCTCGGGCTCACACCTGAGGGGTACCGCGGCGAATGGCACGCATTCCGCCAGTACGCGCGCAACGTGACCGGGCCCGCCGCACAACAGCTCATCGTGTGGTTCGAGCCCGATCTTCTCCCCGGGTACGCGTGGTCGTTTCCCCTACCCGGCGGACGCGCCAACGTGGGTTTCGGCATGCTGCGCGACGACGGCCTCACCGGGAAGCTACTCGCAGCCAAATGGCGGGAACTCTGCGGACGAGATCATGTGCGAGCCGCACTCGGCCCTGATGCGGAGTGGGAGGGGCGCCATACCGCTTGGCCGATCCCGGCACGGGTCGATGAGATGGCTCTCAGCCATGGCAGAGTCCTCTTTGTTGGTGATGCGGCCGCGGCCACCGATGTGATGACCGGCGAAGGCATCGGCCAGGCCCTACTCACCGGGCGCCTCGCCGCGGAGTCGGTGAGCGCCGGTGGCGATATCGCTGCGGCGTACACCCGCGCGGTCGGCGACGAACTGTTCGCCGATCACCGCATGGCGCGTCGACTCGGCCGGGTGCTGGCATCTCGACGTGGCGCCGAGACCGCGCTCGGAGTGGTGCGACATAGTGGCGACTGGGGACGCCGACACTTCGCTCGCTGGATGTTCGAAGACGAACCTCGCGCGATCGTTCTGACGCCACGCCGTTGGCACCGCGGGTTCTTGGCGCGACCTGGCGCGTATCGCGAACGTGTCACAACCTCGGCGTCCTAAGCAACGCCAACCAGCACCAACGCCACGCCGGCGAGCCCCATCCCGATGATCTGTGTGCGCGCAACCCGTTCCCGGTCGATAACGATCGCGAGCGCCACCGTGCTGGCGGGATACAGCGACACCACGACCGCGACGACCGACAGCAGGCCGTCGCGGACTGCACCTAGATAGGCGATATTGGCGGCGAGGATGAACGCCCCCGATGTCACCGCCCACCACAGCGAACTCCGGCGCATCCGCGGGTGATCCGAGCGACGCCGTAGCTGACGTTCCCACAGCATCAATGTGGGCAACGTCAGAATGCGCGACGTCACCAACGGCCACAATCCACTGTCGTCGCCGGCACGCTCCAACCCGATGAACCACAACCCGAATGCCGCACCTGCAAGGAGTGCGAGCGCAACCTGCCGCCGTGAAACGGCCGCATGCGGCACCCCAATAGCTCCGCCAACGAGCGCGACGGCGCCCACGGCGAGCACCACGCCAGCACCCGCGATCATGCCTGGTCGCTCACCGAGGGCAAGACCGACGAGCACGGGCAGTACCGCTGAAACCACACCGGTAATGGGTGAGGCCACGGTCATGGCTCCGCTGCGCAATGCCGCGAAGAATGCGACCACACCGACCATCGATCCCAGCCCCGCGATCATCCCCCACCACACGGTGGGCCCATCTAGTGGTGGACGGTCGATTGCGACGGCGATGCCGTAGGCGATCGCAAGCAGGACATCACCGATGAGCGCGACCGTGACCGGCGACAATCGTCGCGCAGAGCGCCCACCGGCATAGTCCGACACGCCATAGAGCAATGCCGATACCGCTGCAACAAGAATGATCACCGCGGATGTGTACCAGCGCCCACTACGCGACACACCTGCGTGTGACTCCTGCACACCAAACGGACGGCGATGTGGACAGCGCGTCGTCGCGCCGCAATGATGCGGTGATGGCTCGCAGCCCTCGTGCATGGTGGGACTGGCTGGTGATTGAGCAACAGCTCAGCCCGCCGGAGGACTCGTGGGTGAACGCACGTGTCTGCGCGACCTGCGACACGTGGCTCGTTCAGCAGTCGTTGGTCGATACCTCTGCTGTGCGACTCAACGCCTCGGGCCGGGAACGCACCGACGTCATCGTTCTCGCCGACGACCCGGATCACGCGTGGGCCGCATGGGCGGCGCAACGAACACCGATCACGGTGAGATGTACCTGTGGCGCTGTGACACAACTGTGGTGATCACCGATTCGCGGTGACCACACGATGCTCAGAACACCCGCCGGCGCACACCGATCACGGCGACACCCAAGCCGAGTAGCAGCACGCCGGGCCAGACGGGGGACGAGCTTCCAGTCGCGGGGAGGCTCACCTGTGGCACCGGTGAATCGAGCACCTCGAACGACGCCGGGCGCACCTTGAGCGTGATCTCGATCGTCTCGTTGCCTGTGGAGAGAATCATTCGCACCTCCGCCACCTCGCTTGGCGCATCAGTGGTTGGCGCCACCGTGGTTGCCGGCGATGCGGTCGTTGATGAGCCATCCCCGGGGGCTGATGAGGTCGTCGGCGTTGTCGACCCTCCAGCCGCGGTCGTTGTCGGTGCAGCAGTCGTTGGCGCAGCAGTCGTCGGAGCAGCAGTCGTCGGCGCAGCAGTCGTCGGTGCAGCAGTCGTTGGCGCAGCAGTTGTCGGTGTCGCAGTCGTCGGGGCAGCGGTCGTGTCCGGTGCCGTCGTCGTCGGGGCCACCACGGGCTTCAGCCGAATGACTACTGGAGGCTTCGGCAACGGCACCGTCGTGGGCGTCGCCGTCGTCGGAGCCGCAGTCGTGGTTGGCGCAGCAGTCGTCGGCGCAGTCGTGGTTGGCGCAGCAGTCGTCGGCGCGGATGTGGTGGTTCCGCTGCCGGTCGACACCGGATTCACACAGAAAATGATGTGACTGATCGACTTGTCGCCCGAACCGCCACCTGGGTCAGACGTCCCGCTCTTGTTCGAATCGGCGAACACAGCCGTTCCGCCCTCGGGCGCCATGAACATCGTGTTCACCTGGAAGTCCGGATCAGTCGACCGAATCGAACCCGCCTTGACCTTCACTGCCGACCATTCGTAGTCCACGCCATCGACACCATTCGGCGGCGACGGCACGTCGTCAAGAACAAACACGTAATCGGCGTCAGTGAAATCTTCGATCTTCCAGCAGATCTCTCCAAAGCCTTCGGCGACCCATGTCTCGGGTTTGTTGTAGTCGGTACCGGTCGACACAATTTCGATCTCGTAACCACTGGTGTTCGTAGTTGCAGACTGAAGCTCGACGCCTGGACCAGACGGCGACGAGCCGATTTCGAGCGTGCCGGTATTGGGCTCTTGTTCCTTCTTGCTGCTGAGCGTCAACTTCTCGACGATCTGCTGCTGACCGCTGGGGCGTCCGGCAGGACCGTCGCCACCCGCCGTCGCCGCCGGGGCACTGGTCGTCGTGGAACTTTCTTCCGCAGGTGACTCCTCATCGGCAGTCGTTTCATCCTCCGCAGGCGTCTCGTCCTCCGCAGGTGACTCTTCCTCCGCAGGTGACTCTTCCTCCGCAGGCGGGTCATCTGCTGACGGTGCACCAACGGTGAACTCAGCCCATTCGCCGACTACCCGCATGTCGTAACTGGAGCCGTGCAGCGCAACAAGCCTGAAGCAGTAGACCGAGGAAACCTCAAGTTCCGCTACATCGAGGGACACGTCCACCGAGGTCGCCCCCGACAAGGTGTCTTCCTCGCCGGCGTCATAGGTGCCGTCATCATCTGCATCGGTCCACACCAACGCGGAATCAATCTGCGCCGAGACGAGGCTCGAACAGGATGCAGAGTTCTTCTTGCCCCATTCAAATTCGGCCCGCGTCGCGGTTCCGTTGGCATTTACCGAACCTTCCAGCGTGGCCGTCTGCGCGTCGGCATCGATTGATGATGCACTGCCCGTCGAGACAGTCGGGGCAGACGACGTCGGCGTCACGAAACTCTCGATCTCGCCATCGATCTCTGCTGCGACAGCGGGCGCGAAAAGCCCCCTCTTCACCGCTGCTCGCGTGCTTGCACCGCCCACAGATGCGCACGCTGAGCGCGGGCCTCCGAAGCGGACCTTGAAGTAATAGGTCGTGCCAGGCTGCAGACCTCCGAGATCGTAGGTTGTGGGAAGTGGGTCGTCTCCGCTCGCGAAGGATCCGGACACACCATTGACCGAGCTGGCGCACACTGTGGTCGGATTCGACATGTCGGATGCGGTGGAATATACGAAACGCACCGGTGCGCGCCGGCGCCCGCGTGGTTGCACCTCTCCGTTCAGAATGGCGGTCGTGGCGGTCAGCTCAGTAGCTGCTCCGGTGTCGACATCGACACGCGAGAACTGCGTCACGGTGGACGATGATGAACCAACAGTTGAGCAATTACCCGCTATGCGCACCCCGGCTTCGGTGCTGACGCTTGCACCGATCTGGATATCACCGACGCGCGCAACAGCGGTCTGCTCCTCAGAAAACTCGTTGCCCGGGTACCCGGTGGCGGAAGTTGCTCCACACGGGATCGAGGTTGTGTAGGTCAACTGCTTGGACGAAGGCGAAGACGAGCCGTCAGGCAGTTCGAACGGCCCAGGGAAGACCCAGTCATTGCTTCCGGTCACATTTGCCGAATCAGGAGTTACCCCGCCGTCAAACTGCGCGCCGGTCTCAAAAGTATGGGTATCGGGAACAGTCACCACGATCTCATCCACCGTGACTGCGGGGCCATTGTTCGTCAGCGTGACCGTATAGTCGATGGTGGTCGCCGTAGAGTCCGTAGAGACGGTCGTGGACGCGTTGATATCGGTCGTCATGTCAAGAGTTGGCTGACTGAGATCAATCGTCGCGTCTCCCGTGAACCCAGCGGCGAGGTCGGTGTGCTTGTACTGCGTGCCACTGGAGATCTGCGCGATGGGGACCGCTGTCACGCTTTGGTCTGCCTGACCGACGATTCTGAACGTGTACGTCGCGGTGTAACACGAAGAACTCATGCCGGTTGCATCGATCAGCAGTACGTCTGTATACGACTCGCGAACGGTTGAATTGCAACCATTCCCTTGTGTGTTAGAGAGTTCAATCAGGGTTGACTCGAGACGCAGGGCTTCGGTAGGCCAAGTTGACCTCGCGGCCGGCGACAGCCAAATTACCGAGTCATCCGGTGAGGAGCCAGCGCCGATCGTACCCGTCTCGCCGTTTACGGTAATGACGTAGGTGCTTCCAATATCTGTCCCCGCATTCACAGCGACCGAACTCACCTTGTTCGCTGACGCCTTGATGGTGTCTGCGACTTCCAAGAACGTGAAGGTGCAACTCGCAACAAGCGTTGATCCATCAAGTGACGGTTTCCCGTTGAAAACCTCCACGAGATGGGTTTGGTCGGACTCGGTGACCTGTGCGGCTTTCACGAAGAAGAAGGCCGTAGCGGCCGCCCCACTCGCGAGATCCCCGATCGGTCGAAGGTCATCGTTTGTATCGGCCAGCGATACCGAGCCCCCGGCGAATGACCCGACCTGCACCCACAGGTCGTCGACGGCAGTCGATGCTGCAATCTTGTAACCGAGGTAGGAAGCGTCTGCATCTTGGCCGTCCCTCAGATCCACGTAAAAGTTCTGGCCGTGCGTTGGGGTCACCGTCAGGTTGTTTTCCGAGTGCGACCCATCCGTCCTGGTGCACGCATCGGATTCGGCTGCCAAACCCACCGAGACCGGAGATGCCGCGACTGCCAACGCGGCGAGCAACCAACCCACGAGACCCAGCGTTCCAACGCGCTTAAACATTTTCACGCGCGGCAGGATATCAATCGGGCACGATCTGACACATCATCTGGCCACCACAACGTGACGGCTGATGACGCCGAGCCATTGATGCCGGATCACGTCAGTCATCAACGACGATGCAGCCAAGAAGCCGCTCAAACACCTCGTCGGCAAGAGCCACCATCTCATCATCGGTGCGGTCCTGAATGGGGTGCGCGACGAAAACACGCTGCATCGACGGGAACCCGAGCGCCAACGACTGCGATTCGGCCGCGCTGACAAACTCGCTTGAGGCGACAAATACCCCGGGAAGTCCCCGTGATTCAAGATCGGCGATGTCGTGCACACTGCACGACGTGCAACTGCCTCAATCGGCGAGTGCTTCGATAACCAGCGTGCACTGTGTGGCGATCTCGTGCCGCAGGTCTACCGGCGCCGGCTTTGTGAACGTTGGCTTGCGGTAGCGCTTCACCGCCCCGCCGGCGGCCACGATGCGCTCTTCCACACGGTTCAAGAACACGTCGCCGCGTGGCTTGGATATATCGAGCAGGGCGACGACGTGCCCATCGAGCGAACGGGGGCGCTGCAACAGGGCTCGTTCGGCGGGGCGTACCTCGCTGGTCGGATCGAGCACTGTCGTCATGGTGTGAGTATGGCAGGTTGCGCGGTTAGTAGGTGACCACGACGGTGACCGGGTCGCTGCCGGTGCCACCGTTCACCCATCCACTGATCAACGTGGAAAACAATCCGGCTCCTCCACCGGCATACGTCACCAGTAACCCGCCGGATCGGTATTTCGCCAACGGTCCCGCATCGGCGAAACCCGCGGGCAACCCTTCGGCGATACCGCCGTGTCCGCGCACCAGTTCCGCTGCGTCTCGTTCTAATCGTGACGACAACTCCATGAGGAGTCGATCACGGTCCCACCCTGCCTCACGGAACAAGCGCCCATGATCGGGGCTGATCACCAGGATCGCATCGAAGCCGAGCACCAGCTTCGGGTGCGGTTGCGACACCATCATCGCGGCGAGCGAGGTCGCCAATTCCTCTGGCGTGCGGGCCAACTGGTCCACCATGCATCGCGGCCCCTCCCCTGCGAAGACGGTGACCGCATCACGGCCATCGGGCACCCCGCGCGACTGCGCCAAAGGACCGAAGGGAGATCCGGCTTCATCCTCGGCAAAACAGAACGACAATTTGCCCGGGTTGCCGTGCGTTGCACGGTCGACCTCGCCCGGCCGCCCACCGCCCACGTTGCGCACCGTGAGCTGCACCGCACGACCGATGGTCGAGTTCGCCCGGTTGCCCTGCCCCAACGCGTTGATTCCAGCGTTCATCCCAATGGCGCGGGTGCCCGGGCCGTTGCACACGATGACGGGGCCCACCGGCATCGTTGTTGCCAACACTCCGTGCATATTGAACTCGTCGGTACACAGCGCCTCGAGAGCGGCGATGACCCACGGCAGATATTCCGGACGGCATCCCGCCATCACCGCATTGATCGCCACCTTCTCCACGCTCACCTCAACGAGATCGGGCGGTACCACACACACGACATCGGTCGCAGCACGTGACGTGCCGGCCAACATCTGATGCACTCGCTCCGGTGTCGGTGGCACCACCGGCAGACCGTCGGTCCATCCCCGTTCGAACATCGCCTCGAAGGGGTCCTCCGCCGTGGCGAACTCGACACGGCGTGCAGCAAGACCATCGCTGGCGAACCGGGCACGCAACACATGTTCCAGGTCAGGATCGACGCTCATCGACCCGCATCCCGGCCGCATCTCAGGGAGGTCTGCACCGAGATCGTCAATGCCGGTGATGCGCTGCCATTCGGCCCGATGCCACCCAACGGTGCGCTCCACTTCCACACCATCCACCACGCGTATGAGCGTTGGGACGGTCTCGATGTCGTGGTGCCAGCTCACTGCAAGGTCGGCGTCGTGAACCGCCTGAACCGAGGCGGGAAAGGTCGGGTCGTCTTGGGTGTAGACGACCAACGCACCGGTGGCTGCAAGATCGGCGAACAGCGGTGCGACAAGCTCGCACGTCGCGCACTCCCGCTTCACGACGGCCACTAACCCGTCGGGAAGCACCGGCATCTCGGCCACCTCGCTCATCGGGCCATCGTCGCAGGTACTGTGCATACTGGAGGTGTCAGAGCGCCTGGTGGGCTCCGCCGTCTTCAACACGGTTGGGACGGATGACCTCCGTCCGGCGGGTTCGATTCCCGTCCACCTCCGCCATGACCGTCGTCGTCATCGTTGGCGCGGCAGTCGCACATCACCCACGCGTCGCGTCAGACCGACCGCGTCAAGACATGCCGCGAGCGGCATGGCGTGTTTGCGTGTGATGCCCAGTGCCGTGCGAAGGTCCGCAATGGTGAAGCCATTCGGAGCCGACGCCCACAGCGCATCGAGTACCGGTTCGAGCGCAGTCAGGGTGTCGATGTGGAACACCACACCGTCATGTTCCACAAACACCCCGAGACGTACGAGTCGCGCAATGACCGCTCGGTCGACATCGACAAGGTCGGGCGGCGTGACCCAACCATGGGCAACCGCGTCGACGACCGGATGGGACAGCACCGGATCATCCCCGCGTATCGCCGCCCCCGCCACGATGCGCACATCTGGCATGTGGGCGAGCAGCGCGCGTTCCCACTCGACCAGCGGCGCCACATCCACTGGCCCCGCATCGAGTCGACGATCGAGATCTGATCGAGCGGCGTCGACCACACTGCGATCGGCATAGAACCCGCCAATCACCGGCGCGACCGTCACACCCGTCAATTGTTCGGCGAGTTCGACGCCGATCCATCCATGCTGGCTCAATTGCACCACCGGGTCTGCGCTGAGCAGAACCTGCGATGGGCGGCGTCGTGGCGCCACATCACGCACCACTCCCCCGCCCAGTGTCCTGCCAGCGCCGGGGTCGCGAAGGATGAACCGGTCGCCGGGAGCCATTGGAAGTGGACGCTGAAACCGCACACGAACCTGCCGCAACGACCCACCGTCATCGGTGGCGTTGCCTGCACCAACTGGCCGCATCGATGCAAGCCGACGGGCGGTCCCGACATGCACCATCACACCGCGAAGCGACGCCGGTGTCGACACGGAAAGGGCCACCTCAGCATCGATGACCTCGGTGTGATGCCAGCGGTCGACTTCAACCAACACATCACCGCGGCCTACCGAGTCGACTCCCACGTCGGCGAGGTTCACTGCCACGCGTTCTCCTGGTTGCACAGCGCGCACATCCACACCGTGATGCTGCAGTGCGCGCACCCTCGACGTGGCGGTGCCGGTGGTGAGGCGCGCCCCCACCTCGAGCGCTCCGTCGACCAACGTACCGGTCACCACCGTGCCCGCACCCCGAATGGTGAACACCCGATCGGCGAACAATCGGGGCCGGCCACGATCGGGAATCGCGAGGCCGTCAACCAGATCATCAAGTGCAACGAGCAACTCAGGCAATCCCCTACCAGAAACCGCCGACGTAGCGATCACCGGCCGTGATGCACCCGTGGCATCTCCCACGAGAGCCTCTAGCTCGGCGCAGACATCGTGAACTCGCGGCGCATCGACCAGGTCGGCCCGCGTCACCACACCCAGTACCTGACGAACACCGAGGTGGCTGATGATGTCGAGGTGTTCATAGGTCTGCGCCCGCGGACCCTCCACAGCATCGACGATCAGCATCACCGCTGTCGCGCCGCCCACACCAGAAATCATCGTGTTGATGAAATCGATATGACCCGGCACGTCGACGAACCCAATGCGGCGGCCTGAGGGGGCGACACAGTCGGCGAAGCCGAGTTCGATCGTGAGTCCACGTTGCTGTTCCGCCCCGAGACGATCAGGTTCGGTGCCGGTGAGGGCGCGGACAAGCGCCGACTTTCCATGATCGACATGCCCCGCAGTGGCAACGACCGGCATGTCTAGTCCTTGCCCATGGGTGTCATTGCGTCGCGCGCACGGCGTCGACCACAACCGCGTCGTCGTCTGGATGCACACTGCGCAGGTCAATCAATGTCTGCGCATCGCGCACCCGGGTGATCACCGGTGTGGCATGACGACGTAACGCCGATGAGTGGTCACCATCGAGAACAACCGCCCAGGAGTCGATGGTGGTGCCCGGCGCGCTACCGGCACCGATTGCCGCATCGCTGCGCGCGACATCAACTCCACACTGCTCGGCAACAGCACGTGCGCGGCGCTCGAGATCGTCTATGGGTGTGCACACCATTGCCCAGAACGGCACGGTGTCGGCCGCGTCACGGCGCAGATGGGCAAGCAGGACTGACTGCAGCGACATCAGGGTGTGTGACCCGGGACGCAGCGCTCTCATCAGCGGATGACGTGCACATGCGGCCACCAGATCGGCTCGCCCAGCGATGATGCCGCACTGTGGCCCACCGAGCAGTTTGTCGCCGCTGAAAGTGACGAGGCCAGCGCCGTCGGACAGCGCATCGCGCACCGCAGGCTCGTCAGCAATCCATGCCGGTACCGGCTGCAACCGTCCACCGAGGAACGATGCCGAACTGTCGAGGAGTCCCGACCCAACGTCACACACCACCGGCACGCCGAGCGCGGCGAGATCAGCCACATCGACATCAGCGGTGAACCCAGACACCGTGAAATTTGACGGGTGGATCCGCATGATGAGCGCGATGTCCTCATCGCTGACCGCCCGCGCATAGTCGTCGCGGTGTGTGCGATTCGTCGTGCCCACATCCACGAGGCGCGCGCCAGCACGTTCCATCACCTCGGGAATTCTGAAACCGCCACCGATCTCCACACATTCGCCGCGCGACACCGCTACACCACGCCCCTCAGCCAGAGCGGCAACGACCAACAACACAGCAGCCGCATTGTTGTTGACGGCCAGAGCGGATTCGGACCCGACGAGACCCGCAAGCAGCGCGGAAATTGGCTCGTGTCGCGACCCGCGCTCACCGCTGCTGAGGTCGTACTCAAGATTGAGCGGTCGGTCACCCGCTGCGCTGAGCGGCGCTCGGCCGAGGTTGGTGTGCAATAGCACACCCGTGCCATTCACCACACGACGTAACAACGAGGCCTCAAGATCATGCGCACGTTCGTGGGCCACATCGCCGGCACGGGTCGGCGCATCAGCGACGGCCGAGCGCGCCACCTCGACGAGCACACCATGCGGTAGATCAATCGTGATGGCCAACTCACGTGCCAGACGATCAATAGAGGGTGGTCGCTCAGCCATGGCGAGCCACACGCAGCGCATTCACGACAGTTCGAAACCCTCGTAGCCGGCCCCAGCCACCGCCTCGAGTCGCTGACGGAACCGCGGCGCTCCGCCGTTGTACATCATGTGGCGCATGCGATCACGACCCTCAAGATTCGAGTTGTACCCGGTGAACCAACTGCGTGCCTGCCGCAGCAACAGCATCTGGTAGAGGCTCGCGACCTCGTCTTGCCATTGTTGCTCGGCGTCTGCGGTGCACTCCACCGTGGCGGCTCCCACCTCGCGCATGTGAACCAACAACTCGCGCACAAAATCCACACCAGTTTCGATGATGCGAGGGAAGTTCGTGGTCGGGGCCGCTCCCTGTGGGCCCTCGGGCAGCAACATGTTTGGGAAACCAGCTACCTGCACACCTAAGTAGGTACGGGGGTCATCGACCCAGACATCGCGCAACCGCCGCCCATCACGGCCGACGATGTTCATATGGTCGAACGCACCGGTGATGGCATCAAACCCTGTCGCGTAGATGATCACGTCCACGTCGTGCAGGTCATCACCCACGCGAATGCCTGTCGGGGTGATCTCACTGATTGATGACTCGGAGATGTCGACGAGATGAACATGTTCGTGGTTGTAGGCCTCGAAGTAGTTCGTCTCCATCGGCACCCGTTGCACACCGAATCCGTGGTCGGTGGGGATCAGCTTCTCTGCGGTTTCCGGATCATGCACCCGTTCACGAATCTTGTCGGCGATGAACGCCGAGAACTCGGCATTCGCAACAGGGTCCATGAGTACTTCGCGATAATTCGCCAACCAGATCGCGAATCCGGGTTGCCCGTAGAGCTCTTCCCAGAAGGCACGACGTTCTTCGGCGGTGGTGTCGGCGTAGCGGGTGGCGACCGGGCCGTGGATGAACCCACCAGGTGTTTGCGCACACCGCTCGAAAATGTCGTCGTATGACTGCTTGATGGCCGCCATCTCGTCGGGGGTGATGGGCGAGTTGTGCAGCGGAGCGCACCAGTTCGGGCGGCGCTGGAACACTTTGAGCTCGCCCACATCAGCGGCGATGGCGGCAATGAGTTGCACCGCCGTTGCGCCAGTACCGATGACCGCAACACGTTGGCCGGTCAAATCGATGCCGTCGCGCGGCCAGTCAAATGTATGGAATGACGGCCCGGCGAAGGTGTCCATGCCCGGGTAGGTCGGTCGTGTCGGCACCGACAGAAGACCGACCGCAGGGATGAGGAAGCGGCAGGTGCGCAACGTGCCGTCGCCGGTGGTCACCTCCCACCGGTTCGCGTCCTCGTCGTAGATGGCATCGGTGACCGGAGAGTTGAAGGCCATGTGCTGGCGAAGGTCGAACCGATCGACAACGTGCTGGAGGTACCGGTAGGTCTCCGGTTGGGGCGAGAATCGCTCGGTCCAGTCCCAGTCGGCAAGCAACTCACTCGAGAACGAATATGAGTAGCTGAAGCTCTCGGAGTCGAACCGACATCCCGGATAGCGATTCCAGTACCACGTGCCACCGGCGTCGGAACCAGCTTCGACGACGATGACGTCCATCTCCATCTCGCGGAGCCGGAACAGCGAGTAGATGCCGCACACACCAGCTCCGATGATGATCGCCTCATGGTCAACGCTGTCGGTCCATGTGCCACGGGTGGCGGTTCTGGTCACCGTGGATGTCGACATGTGGCCTCCTCCATCACCGTCGGGATACGCATGAACCTAGACAGCAACTCGTCAGTCGACGAAGTCGCGCGATGCAGCCCACGCCACGCCGATATCAATTCCCGGCGACGCGACGGTCATATCCCGCCCAGTAGGGCTCTCGTAATGCTTTGCGTTGCACCTTGCCCACCGGGCTCTTCGGCAACGGTTCGGTACGCACTACGACCTCCGACGGTTTCTTGTACGAACCGAGTCGCTCCGCGCAGAGCGCCACCAGTTCATCTGAGGTGACGGCAGCCCCGTCGGCCACAACGCACACGGCGACCGGGGTTTCGCCCCAGCGTTCGTGTGGCGCCGCGAACACCGCAGCCTCGATCACATCGGCATGGTCGCACAGCACATTTTCCAATTCGGCTGGCCACACGTTGAAACCACCGGTGATGATCATGTCGTCTTTCCGGTCGAGCACGTAGAGATACCCGTTGTCGTCGATGCGTCCAATATCGCCGGTGAGCACAAATCCATCAGCGGTCATCCGTTCGGCGGTGGCGTCTGGGTTCTCCCAGAAACCGGTCATCTGGCCGTCACACCGGATAGCAATCTCGCCTTCATCGCCGATCGGCAACCGCACCGAGGGGTCCTCGGTATCGCGGATCTCAAGACGGGCAAAGGGCAGACACCGGCCCGCCGACCGCAGCGGTTCCGACCCCGGCACTTCGGAGAACCATTCCAATGGCCCCATCATCGACACCGGTACCGCCTCGGTCTGCCCATACCCCTGGTACAGCACATCGCCGAACACGTCACGGGCCAGCAACGCCGTTTCGTCCATGATCGGCGAACCGCCGATCTGGATGACTTTCAACCGTGACCAGTCCCGTCCTCGTGCCGACTCATGCCGGGCCAGGGCATTCAACATCGTTGGCACCGCAAACATGTACTGGATGGGATGTTGCTCCATCACCTCGATGGTCTCGGCCACATCGAAGCGCTCGAGCAACACATTCGTGCCGCCCGACAACCACGTGGGGGTGTACAGGTATCCCGAACCGTGCGAGATGGGGCCGACGTGCAAACAGGCATCGCCTGGGTCCATCGGCGGGAAGTTGTAGAACCAGTCGCGACCGGCGTCGAGCCACGATTTATGGGAGTAGGCCACGCCCTTCGATTTGCCCGTGGTGCCGCCGGTGTGGCGGATCACGCACCAGTCATCCGGAGCGATCGCCACATCGGGGTCGGTGCTGTCTTGGGCAGCCAGCCACTCCTCGTACCCATCATCACGAATCAGGACCACATCGAGATCTGGGCAACGCTCCAACACATCAGCGACCTCACCGTGATGTTCCGCGGTCACAACAAGCCCGCGACATCCGGTGTGCGACAGCATGTGGTGATGGCTCTCGGGTGAATTGCGGGCATAGAGCGGCACCCGCACAAGACCGGCAGCCGCAGAGCCCGCGAAGAAGTCCTGCGCCCCGATCGAGTTGTCTTCTAGGACCCCGACCCGGTCGCCGGGTCGCAACCCTGCGGCCAGGAGGCCGTTTGCCAGTCGGACGGCGCGCTCCCACGCTTCAGCAAAGGTCAGTGCACGGTCGCGATGCACGATCGCTGTGCGGTTCGCGTTGTACTCAGCTGCTTGACGCATGAGGGTGCGAAGGTCCATGAACGGCTCCTCGGTCATCTGTTTGGGGACACAGTGAAACTACTTGGCGGCCGTGGTGGTGTTCCCCTCGAGCCCGCCCGCCTCGGCCGCGCCGGTGCAGTTCAGAACATCGTGTTCAGCAAGTCGATCACCGCATCGGTCCACCGTGTCAGATCCGCAGGAGCGGTGGCGATCATGAGATTTGCCCCGTCGATCGTGTCGCGCAGCGACGTGGCTGTCTCCACGGGATGTGATGCATCCCCGGTCCACGCGCAGATTGTGACCGCCACATCGACATCGGCAAGGAGATGCAGGGCCGGCAGATCGCACATGGCCGCGCCACGCAACGCGGCCGCTGTCCGCATCGGATCGGCGGCACGAAGACGCTCGGCGCCTCGTGCATGCCAGACGTCAGCGAGTGGATCAGGGGGCGCGATGAGGGCACTCGCTGCGATCACCTCGTCGATACGTCCCGCGCCGATCGCCGCAGCCGACGCGAGGTATCGATCGACCTGCTCCGCTCTCGTTGCCCACGCCGTTGGCGGGATGACCAACGCGAGGCCGGCCACACGATCGGGCGCGATCAGCGCAGCATTCAGCGCTGTCGCAGCACCCATTGAGGCGCCTGCGGCCACGAACCGGTCAATGCCAAGAGCGTCGGCGACCGCGACCATGTCGCGGGCAAGTTCCGACCATTCGTACCGACCAGTATCGACAGGGTCGGCGGACTGTCCGTGGCCGACAGCGTCATACCGCACGACGTCAGCAATGGACACAACCCGGTTGTGATCGATGAGCGGTAGGCGGTCCTCGTCGTCCATCGACGAGGTCAAACCGTGAGCCCAGATGATGGCTGGGCCGGCACCGGCACGGCGGCATGACAGTTCCAGCCCGCGCGCGTTCACCTGGCTGCGATCAACCGACTCCATGTCCGTGTCACCCACCCGGGGTGAATTCCCCAGCTGGGCCAGCGAATGTTGCGCGGCAGCCGGCGTCGCCATTTGCGACGTCAACATCAAGCCCGATCGCCTCAAACAAATCAGTAATCGAGCGATTATCAGGGTGGCAAATCTGTAGGCGCTCAAGACGGAGGCCGCCCGTCACGGTCTGCGACGGATGCGGGGTGTCACCCCAGTCGATGAGAAAAGGGATTGCCCCGCCGCCGTCATCCGACGGGAAACTCAGGCGCCATGTCAGCAATCCCGCTGGTGACTGCCGCGACGTTGCCTGCGGGGCGCCATATGTGATGCCGACCCGTGCAGCAGCATCGATCGCGACCTCGAGTGACACTGGCCGGACGCACATCGTTGCCACCCGGGCCGAGCTTGTCGAGCGGATGGTGTCGATGCCGAACGGTCGCGGCGATGCGGGAGTTGGCTGGGTGGGGTCAGGACCGATGATTTCGAGGTACCGACCGTCATCAAACGAGACCAGCCGGTTCCATGTGCCGAGGCCCACGTGGTGTCCCCCAATTTCCGTCGCGATACCAGTCGCCTGCTCCAACTCTGTGGCCGTGATATCGACCTCGCTCGTCGCGAGCACAACGTGATCGACGACAGCGGTCACGAGATATCCCTGAATCGGGGAGCGACACCATCTGGCAAGGGCACGGCGAATGCGTTCAAGGTGAACGACACGCACGAGTAGTAGCCCGCGAGGGCCACCACTTCGACAGCGACAGCATCTCCGGCCAGGCCCTGCAGGGCGGCCATCAGCGTCTCCTCCACATGCCCGGTTGCGACTAGGGCGCGCACCACGTCGTATGCCGCTGTGCCGAATGCGTCACTGTGCGCCACCACAGCATCGCGGTTACCGACCGCGATCGCTTCGATCAGTTCGTCTGCCATGCCCTCGCGACGGCCAATGCCCGAGTGAGCCCAGAATTCGAACTCGCTACGCCAGTGAGCACCCACCGTGAGAATGACCAGTTCACGCACGACCGCCGGCAGACCTGACGAGAACCGCAAGACTTCGCCCGCCGCAGCCAGAGCACGACCAACCTCGGGGATGTGCAGCCAGGCGTTGAACGGGCCTGCAAGAACACCATCGTTTACCATCCACGGCGCAGCTCCGCGAGGACCGTCCATCACCGAGTCCCACAATGCGGCTTGTTCGGCGTCGAGATCACCGACGCGCAGCGCACCAAGCCGCCCAACTCGTTGGCCCTCGGTCATTGCACTTTGGGCAACACATCACTCGCGAGGCGATGCAGTTGCTCGTCAACCTTGTCGTAGGGGTCTCCGGGCATCCCCGGGAACAAGATCAGATTCTCGACACCGAGTTCATCTCGGTAGAACCCGATGGTCTCGGCTACATCTTCCGCGGTGCCCACCGCCCATGTGCGCTGCCGATCCATTGAATCCTCGAGGGTGGGAATGAGGCCGGGAGGCGAGGGGCGGCCGTCATCGCCCATGTAGCCCTTCGACCATCCGTAGGGTCCGAGGAACTTCCAGAACTCATCGTGCCCGTCACGCACCGAGGCCACCGCTGCTTCACGGCTGTCGTCCACGCATGTGCATAACACGAGCGTTCGCTTTTCTCCCGGAGCCAATGCTGTGCCGTGGGTCTGCTCGTACACCTCCGCAAAGTGTTCCCAACGCATCTTGGTAAACGAATGGTGGTTGTTCCAGAACACCCCACCCCACCCGCTGCGAGCGACCTGGTCCAAAGTCGGCGGGGAGGTAATTGCCTGCCAGATCTCGTACGGATAGAGCGGTCGCGGCAACAAACTGAGTTCTTCGACGAAGCCTCCACGGTCCGGGATGCCCGGCACCGGGAAGTCGTACACGTCGCCATGGAACGAGAACGACTCGTTGTCCAGCGCAAGCCGAATGACCTGCATCGCCTCATCGAACATCGCCCGGTTGAGGTCATCGGCATCCTTGCGATCGGGGTTGTCGAAACTGCCAATCTTGGTGCCTAGATTTTCTGCTTCGCGTGGCACGGTCCCCCGGCCAACACCGAGGATGCCGCGGCCGCCAGAGATGTTGTGAAGGGTGGCGAAGTCCTCTGCCAATTTCAGCGGATGCCATTGCGGCACGATGTTGAACGCCATACCTATGCGGATCCGCTCAGTGCGTTCGGCGAGGATCGACCCGATGAGAATGCCGTTCGGCACGACCTCGTAGCCCTCATATTGAAAATGGTGTTCGGTCAGCCAGAACGAGTCGAACCCGAGTCGATCGGCCACCACTCCCATATCCAGAATTCGTTCGGTTGCATGCCAGACGGTTGCAGCGTCGTAGCGGCGTTCTGTCGGCGCAGGCACGCCCGCGCCTGCATCGTCCATCTCCACGCCGCCAAAGAGGAAGATTCCGGTACGCATTTGCTAATGCTGACACAGAACATGCGCGCGCTACGTGGTCGCGATGTGCAACCGCGCGTGCCGCACTTAGTTGACGGCTCAGCGGAGGACCGCATCGATAATCGATGCTGCCGATGCGACAGCAGTCGTCGAGTGCGAGGAGTGGCCCATTGTCCAAAATGAGTCACCGACGACAACACCATTTGAGTCGAGTCCGTTGTCCATGGTGCGCAACACCACATCGTCAATTGCGCTCGATGCCACCGCTGAACGCCACTCCCCCGCGGCCAGACTCTCCGTCGCGGCGATCAGCGGTGATCCGAGATATGCGGCGTCACAGCCAAGCACCAGCGCCGCCTCCAGGCTCGCACGATCGCTGATGCCACCGGCAAGCACGAGTGGTGCATCGGTCATACCTCGAACCGCACGAACAAACGCGAATGGGTTCATCCATCCGGTGAATCCACCGGCACCAGCCGATAGCAGCACTAATGCATCCGCCCCGGCATCAAGGGCGCGACGGGCATGATGCGCGGTGGCAACAACAGCGATGACTGCGCGCCCCGCCGCATGGACGGGTGCCACGATGCCCGATGGTGAACCGACGCTGACGATGACTGCGGCGCAGCGCGACGACAGTGCTGCGTCGAGATGATCATCGCGACGATTACCTGCAAGTCGCAAGGGAATATTCACTGCATATGCGCGGTCGCCCACCACGGCTTCGTCGATGTGCGCGAACCACTCGCGCAACTGCACCCCATCACGAGCATTTGTTGTGGGGAACGAACCGATGATGCCCGCCGACATACACGCCACCACCAGATCGGGGCCGGACACATCGGTCATCGGTGCTGCAATCAATGGCGCGCGTTGGGCGCCCACGATCTCGCGGATGTCGCTCATGACCCGAACCTAGTGGTCGCGTTCACGCGATACCGTAAGCCCATGTCCGCTATTCGGCGGTTTCTTCTTGTAGCCATGGCCGCTGCAGCCCTGGTTGGCCTCGCGGCTTCAAGCGCGTCAGCCGATGACACCCGGGTCCACATCATCGAGATCTCGGGAACGATTGATCTTGGGCTATCAGCCTTTCTCGATCGTGAACTCGGCGACGCCGACAACGTGGCTGCCGTCATCATCGACATGGATACCCCTGGAGGTCGGCTCGACGCCGCGGTCGCGATGCGTGACGCATTGCTGCGCGCGGAGGTTCCGGTGCACACCCTGGTTGATTCCACGGCGCTCAGCGCTGGCGCTCTGCTTGCACTTGCGACCGACACGATTGCAATGACTCCAGGGGCAGTGATCGGCGCCGCCACGCCAATTGTGGGCGGCACTGGGGAAACCGCTGACGCCAAGACGATCTCGGCGGTCCGCGGGTTGTTCGAATCAACAGCCGAGGCCACCGGACGCGACCCGCTCGTCGCAGCCGCCATGGTGGACACCGATGTCGAGGTGGAGGGGATTATCGCCGCAGGCCAACTCCTCACCCTGACAACTACCGATGCTCTCACGACCGGTGTCGCCGATGTCGCCGTGGATGACCTCGATGATCTCATGGCCTACCTCGGACTCGAGTCGGCCGCCATTGAACGCATCACTCCCGGCATCAGCGAGTCTCTGGTGCGCTTCCTCACATCGCCGGCCATCGCCGGTCTGTTGCTCCTCGCCGCCGTGGGGCTGTTCATCGCCGAGTTCTCAACCGGTGCCGGTGGCCTGCTCGCACTCGGCGGCGCCGGTGCGCTGGCGCTGTTCTTGTGGGGGCACCTTCTCGCAGGTCTCGCCGGATGGGAGGACCTCGCCCTCCTCGGACTCGGAATCGCACTCATCCTCGTGGAGATATTCGTCATCCCGGGCTTTGGTATCGCCGGTATCGCTGGCACTCTGGCTGCGGGTGCCGGCCTCGTCCTTGCGCTTCTCGGCCGCGATCTGACCTACGCGCCCGATGGAACGGTGACCACCGCAATCATGACGGTCGCTGCGGTGGCCGCCGGAGCATTGGTCCTCGTGGTCGCGATGATCACGATCATGGGCACCCGGGCACGGCTCATACGTGCCGACCGGGGATTGATGTTGCGCAGCACGGTCACCGGGGGTGTCGCTCCGCGTGACCGACCGCGCCGGTGGCTCGATGTCTTTGGCGGCAACGACCGACTACCTCGCAACGCCCCGGGCGACAGCGACAGCGACAACAACTAGGGTGACCTGATAGGAGGTCCAATGGACACTAGTCAGATCCTCGCCATCGTGATCGCAGCCGTTGCCGTACTGCTGCTGTCACTGATTCTCTACTTCATCCCCGTCGGGCTATGGATCACGGCGATCTTTTCTGGCGTACGCGTACGTATCGCAACCCTTATCGGCATGCGGTTGCGCAAGGTTCCGCCGGGGCAGATCATTCGCCCACTCATTAGCGCCACAAAAGCGGAAATCGAACTGCAGATCGGACAGATGGAAGCGCACTTTCTTGCCGGCGGCGACGTTGGCCGCGTAGTCGACGCGCTGATTTCGGCCGACCGAGCAAATATCGAACTGCCGTGGAAACGCGCCACCGCCATCGACCTCGCTGGCCGAGATGTGCTCCAGGCAGTGCAGATGAGCGTGAACCCGAAAGTGATCGACACCCCGCGCGTGGCCGCGGTGGCTAAAGACGGCATTCAGGTTGTTGCGGTGGCCCGAGTGACCGTGCGCGCCAACATCGACCGGCTGGTCGGCGGTGCTGGCGAAGAAACCGTGATCGCCCGCGTTGGCGAAGGCACCGTGTCGGGTATCGGTTCAGCCGAGACCCATAAATGGGTGCTCGAAAACCCCGAGGCAATTTCGAAGCGAGTACTCGAGCGCGGTCTCGACGAGGGTACGGCATTCGAAATTCTGTCCATCGACATTGCCGACGTTGACATCGGCCGCAACATCGGGGCTGAGCTACAGACCGACCAGGCTGAAGCCGACAAGAAAATTGCCCAAGCACAAGCAGAGCAACGGCGGGCAATGGCAGTTGCCGAAGAGCAGGAGATGCGCGCCCAGGTCGTTGCAGCCGAAGCTCAAGTTCCTTTGGCTCTCGCCGAGGCATTGCGATCCGGAAACCTCGGTGTCATGGATCTGTACCGCATGCAGAACGTGCAGGCAGACACCGATATGCGGCGCAGCATCGCGGGTGAGGAAGGCACGATCGAGCAGTGACCGCCGTTCGTGCAGGCTGGTACCCCGATCCATCAGGCCAGTTCGAAATCCGTTATTGGGACGGCACAGCGTGGACCCACCACACCGCCCGGCCAGTCAACTCGCCGGCCGCAGAAGCGGCCTCCTCGGCCCCCAATCAGCGCATTGACCACGCGAGCGCTGGCGCCACACACAATGCAACGACGGCCGACCGAGGGGCACGATCGGCTCCCGTTGATCGTGTCACCGCGCCGAGCCGAGCACGTCCTCGTCGCCCCGCGTCCGCCACGGTCGCTTCTGGTAGCGATCACACTGCAAATCGGCAGGCATCAGCAGTAGCGGCGCGAGCGGTTCAACAGGGCCACATCGATGCGAACGACGCCGCGCGCATCGCCCGTGCGGCGACACGACCCCGGCAGGCACGCATCACCCACCTCGACCGTGACGCGCTGCGCGATGCCATCGTCCTCAACGAAGTCCTCGGCCCGCCTGTGGCACTGCGGCCGCCAGAACGCTGACCGCTCAGCGCGACATGCCCAACACGATGGGCACCCCATCGACGTCGCGCACTCGTAGCGGAGCACCATAGGCTGCCGACAACACATCGTCGCGCAGCACGTCGGCGGGACTCCCCGAGGCAACGACAACACCATCGGCGATCAGCACAAGGCGATCGGCATACACCGCTGCTGATGTCAGGTCGTGCATGGCCGCGACCACCGCGAGATGGTCATTACGGCGCAATTCATCGATCAGGGTCAGCACGGCATCACGGTGCCCCAGATCAAGCGCGCTGGTGGGTTCATCGAGCAGCAGGACACCGGTTTGCTGCGCGAGAGCCCGCGCGATGACCACACGTTGGGCCTCACCTCCCGACAGCGAAGTGACATAGCGATCGGCGAAGGCCAGCAGTCCAAGACATTCGAGCACCGATGCCACCACCTCGTGGTCACGGTGTATCTCTCGTCCAGCACGACCGACATGGGCCGTTCGACCGAGAAGCGTGTACTCAGCGACAGTCATCCTGTCCGGCAGGATCGGCGATTGCACCACCATTGCCACATTGCGCGCGTTGCTCGGTTGGCCGTCGATCAGGACCTCACCGGTGTGGGGGCTGAGGTCTGCGATCGCGCGTAGCAGGGTTGTCTTCCCCGCACCGTTCGGACCGATGAGCGCCACCCACTCACCGGCCTGCACGGCGAATTCGACATCGCGAAGGACCTCACGGTGGCCAATTCGCACCCCAACGCCATGTGCGTTAAGTCGGGCCATCACGGGTTCACCGCTTGACGCCGCCACAGAATCAGCGCAAAGAACGGCGCACCGACGAACGCGGTGATCACTCCAACGGGCATCTCAACCGGGGCCACCAGTGTGCGCGCACCCACATCGACACCGGCGAGAAAAGCCGCGCCGACAAGTGCGGACACGGGAATGACGATCCGGTAGCTCGAACCGACCAGAATCCGCACCACATGCGGCACGACGAGGCCGACAAACGCGATCAGGCCACTGACGGACACCGCCGCGGCGGTCATCAGCGACGCCACCACCACGACACGCAGTCTGACCCGCACCGGGTCGAGTCCAACTGATCGGGCTTCGTCATCACCGAGGCGCAGCACATCAAGGTGACGGCGTTGGGTCATGAGCACGGCCGCACAGATACCAACGTACGGCGCAAGGATCCCTATTTCTTCCCACCCGCTGGTGTTCAACTGGCCGAACAGCCACGACAGCACTTCGCGCGCGCGCGATGCGCTGAGGCGTTGCAAGGCGTAGGTCTGCACTGCAGAGAACAGCGCCGCCATTGCCACACCGGCGAGTAACAACGTGGCCGGGGAGTTCCATGACCCCCGCGAGACCGCGGTGGCGGCCCCCACGGCAACGACAGCACCGATGAATGCAGCGGCCGGCACCGCGCCGACTGGGCCCCACCCAAGGTCGAGCCCGAAGCCAAT